>OLNN01000407.1_pt1 | contig 46715 bp, 41 predicted proteins | sample 1672141 | NCBI WGS metagenome assembly OLNN01 (sample SAMEA3136652, study PRJEB25190) | human gut metagenome | biome: human gut; feature: human-associated habitat; material: faeces | place: Austria | collected 2013
CGAGTGAGCAATCACCATTGTCCGAATGCGTCCGCCTTGAACAACTTTCAACACACTAAATAGCAATTGCATAATTATACTTGACTTCCCCGAATTTTAGTAGTAAAATTACTTCAGTTCGTTAAACAACTAAATTAAAAAAGGATTAAATTCCTTGAAGGGAAGAAGTAGAAACAGAAGCACCTTGTCTACAGAGAGCTGTGTCGGTGGAAAGCAGCGTCAGGTCTGTTTTGAAGATCATCCCCGAGAAGGGAAGCCGAACGCTTCATAAGTATCCGTTTTTTCAAACAGGAACCAGATACGAAGTGAAGAACTGCATCAAGTAGGTTTCCACGGTTGTTCCCCGTTATCGGAATCGCGTATGTCGGTACGTTGTCTTTTCGTACTTGTTTCAAAGGGGAAACAGGGTGGTTGCGGTCTAATATGGTCCGTCCCTAGTTCAGGGGCGGACTTTTTTTGTGTAACAGGAAATTTCGTTGGAACTTTCTGTTACACAAAAGCCCTGCCGGGCAGGATCGCACTGCGGCTGCATAACAGATAGTTCCATTTTACGAAAGACGAAAACCGGACAAGTAAATTAAGCGGAGGAGAGATCATGAAAGTCTTCAAAAAAATCATGAATGCAGTAGCAGCAGTAGAAAATTGTATTCTGGTAGTGTCTACCCTGCTGATACTGGTTCTGACCGTGGGAAATGTTTTTTCCCGAAAAGTGATCCATCGTTCCTGGTCCTTTACCGAGGAACTTGTGGTCGCAGTCTTTGTATTGATTACCTTAATGGCTGCAGCACTTGCATGCCGCGAAGGAGAACTGGTTAACCTGTCACTGGTTACAGACCGTCTCCCTGAGAAACTGAAAAAACCATCTGTTATCCTTACCACTGTTCTGTGCATTATTTTTACCGCAATCTTATTCTGGTTCGGTATGGAAAAAGTAATCACACAGCTGGAAAACGGAAAACGTACCTTCGTTCTGAACTGGCCGGAGTGGATATTCTGGTCCTTCGTGCCAATCGGATCCGGATGTATGATCTTACATTTTATTGAATACTGTCTTGACTATTGCACAGGCAATCTGAAAAAGGAGGATAAATAAATGATAAGTGCAGTTCTTTTTATTTCATTTTTTGTTTTCCTGATCATGGGAGTTCCCATTGCAATCTGTCTGGGACTGTCCTCCGTCTGTGCAATCCTGTACTCCGGAACCTCCCTTACCATCGTTGCAACCAATATGTATGCCGGAATCAGTAAATTTCTCCTTCTGGCTATCCCGTTTTTCGTACTTTCCGGAAATATCATGGCAAAAGCCGGAATTTCCAAAAGACTTGTCAGATTCGTAGATACCTGCGTGGGACATAAAAGAGGCGGCATCGCCATTGTATGCGTTATTGTAGCATGCTTCTTCGGCGCAATTTCCGGATCCGGACCTGCAACGGTAGCAGCACTTGGAGCAGTTCTGATCCCTGCAATGGTAGAGCGGGGAGGCTTCAGCGCACCGTTTTCCACAGCCCTGATGGCAACATCAAGCTCCATCGCCATTGTCATCCCGCCAAGTATTGCATTTGTTGTATATGCTTCTATCACAGGCGTATCTATTGCAGATATGTTCATGGCAGGAATCGTACCTGGAATCCTGATGGGCGTTGCCCTTGTGATCGTAGTTATGGTGGAAGCCAGAAAAAAAGGCATTCAGCCAGCCCAGAAGAAAGCGACTGCAAAAGAGCGCTGGGATGCATTTAAGGATGCTTTCTGGGGATTCTTAATGCCGGTTATTATTCTTGGTGGTATTTATGGCGGTATTTTTACTCCTACTGAGGCAGCAGCTGTATCCGTTGTATACGGTCTGTTTGTAGGTATGGTGATTTATCGTGAGGTTAAATTAAAAGATCTGTTTGACCTTTGCGTGGATTCTGCGAAAACAACTGGTGGAATCATGCTGATCGTAGCATGTGCTTCCCTGTTTTCCTATGTATGTACCAAATTCGGTATCGCAGACGCAGCTTCAGCGCTCCTTGGAAGCATTGCACATAACCAGTTTACCTTCCTTCTGATCGTAAACATTATTTTCCTGATTGCAGGCTGTTTCATCGATGCAAACTCTGCTATGTACATTTTTATTCCGGTCATGCTTCCGGTATGTAAAGCACTTGGCTATGATGTGGTTGCATTTGGTGTGATGGCAACTGTAAACCTTGCAATTGGACAGGTAACTCCGCCAGTTGGTGTCAACCTGTTTGTGGCAATCGGAATCAAGATCAAAAAAGGCATGGAGGTTACCCTTCAGGAAATTTCAAAAGCAGTTATGCCCATGCTGGCAGCCTGTGTGGCAGTGCTTCTTGTGGTTACCTATATTCCGGTAACTTCAACGGCTCTTCCGAGAGCACTTGCTAAAAATGGTGCATATTCCGGAGATTCTTCCTCTGGTGACACCGGCTCATCCGCAGCTTCTGCAGCCGGAGACGGGGATTATTCCTTCAATGAGATCGCAGATTACAGTGATCTTGGCTGGGAGGAAACTACCTGGAATTTTGCATGCTCTACAACTGAGACTTCTACCTGGGCAGACGGCGGCCGCAAGTTTGGCGAGCTGATGGAAAAGGCCACAGGAGGAAAAGTAAAAGTAAATATATATGCAGCAGACCAGCTGACAAACGGAAACCAGTCCGAGGGAATCCAGGCACTGATGAACGGAGACCCGGTACAGATTTCCATGCATTCCAACCTGATCTATTCTGCATTTGACCCAAGATTTAACGTAGTTTCCCTGCCGTTTATTTATGACTCTGTAGAAGATGCAGATGCCAAGTTTGACGGTGAGGCTGGTGAGAAATTAAAAGAAATTCTTGGTGAGTACGGACTCCATTGCATGGGTATTGCAGAGAACGGTTTCCGTGAACTGACCAACAGTGTCCGCGAAGTAAAATCTGTGGATGATATGAAAAACCTGAAAATCCGTGTTGCCGGTTCCAACCTTCTTATGGAATGCTATAAGAGATGGGGCGCAGATGCAACCAACCTGAACTGGTCTGAGACTTACACAGCCCTTCAGCAGAACACAGTTGAGGGTCAGGAGAATCCGCTTCCTGCAATCGATGCAGCCAGTGTACAGGAGGTTCAGCCATACTGCTCCATGTGGGATGCCATCTATGACTGCCTGTTCTTCTGTATCAACCAGGAAATTTATGACGGTCTTACACCGGAACAGCAGGCTGTTGTAGACGAGGCAGGCCAGAAAGCCGTAGAGTACGAGCGTTACATCAACCGCTCCGGTGATGAAGAAATCACGAACCGCTGGAAAGACAAAAACGGCGTTACCTTCACTGCAAAAGAGGATATGAACATTGAGTCCTTTAAGGAAGCTGTTGACGGTGTAGATGAGTGGTTCATTGAGGAACTGAAATCCCAGGGATACGAGGATGCAGAAGAGCTGGTAGAGGCATTTACCGGAATTGGCGATTACAGTGACCTTGGCTGGGAGGAGACTACCTGGAATTTTGCATGCTCCACAACTGAGACTTCTACCTGGGCTGATGGCGGCCGCAAGTTCGGCGAGCTGATGGAAAAAGCTACAGGAGGAAAAGTAAAAGTAAACATATATGCAGCAGACCAGCTGACAAACGGAAACCAGTCCGAGGGAATCCAGGCACTGATGAACGGAGACCCGGTACAGATTTCCATGCATTCCAACCTGATCTATTCTGCATTTGACCCAAGATTTAACGTAGTTTCCCTGCCGTTTATTTATGACTCTGTAGAAGATGCAGATGCCAAGTTTGACGGTGAGGCTGGTGAGAAATTAAAAGAAATTCTTGGTGAGTACGGACTCCATTGCATGGGTATTGCAGAGAACGGTTTCCGTGAACTGACCAACAGTGTCCGCGAAGTAAAATCTGTGGATGATATGAAAAACCTGAAAATCCGTGTTGCCGGTTCCAACCTTCTTATGGAATGCTATAAGAGATGGGGCGCAGATGCAACCAACCTGAACTGGTCTGAGACTTACACAGCCCTTCAGCAGAACACAGTTGAGGGTCAGGAGAATCCGCTTCCTGCAATCGATGCAGCCAGTGTACAGGAGGTTCAGCCATACTGCTCCATGTGGGATGCCATCTATGACTGTCTGTTCTTCTGTATCAATCAGGATATCTATGATGGCCTTACACCAGAGCAGCAGGCTGTTGTAGACAAGGCCGGAAGAATGGCTGTTGAGTATGAGCGTTACATTAACCGCTCCGGGGCCAATGAGATCATGAATCGCTGGGAAGAGAAAAATGGCGTTACCTTTACAGCAAAAGAGGATATGGATATTGATTCCTTTAAAGAGGCGGTAGAAGGCGTAGACCAGTGGTTTGTGGAAGAACTGAAAAACCAGGGATATGACGATGGTCAGGAACTGGTGGATGCATTTAAGTAAGACAGCATAAGCGTGTATCAATTTGATACATGTGCCTCATAAATTGAACAGTGCCCTATAGAAAACACCTCCCGAAATGTGAGTAACCAACATATTCCGGGAGGTGTTTTTGGTCTGTCTTACAGTAATCCAGTGATCCTGAGAGAGCACCACACAAGCAGCAGGGCCATGATCCCATTCATCAGCTTATAATGGCTGCTGTAAAATCTTTTCAGTACATTTCCTGCAAATGCCCAGAGCAGATTTCCCAGGGCTCCAAGAAACATCAGATATACAGCGAAGCAAAACAGTATAGGAACCCTTGCTTCATAGGGCAGAATATAAGCGGAAAACATGGTTAGCCCATAGATAATGATCTTTACATTTATCAGCTGCAGGAAAAATCCCATCAGCCAGGTTGGCTTTTTGTCCTGGACATTGTCAGAGGGCGGAATCCTGCGCCAGGTCTGCCAGGCAAGATAGAGTACATAAGCTGCGCCAAAATATTTCATAACCGGCTGGATCCCTGGAATGATTTTCCCAAGAGTACTGCAGAACAGTCCGGAAAGACACATCAAAGTGAGAGATCCGCTCCAGATTCCGGTCATAAAGCGGATATTACCGGAAATGCCGTATTTGCTGGCTGTGGACAGCAAAAGAATATTATTGGGACCAGGCGACCAGACGGTAAGGATGGCAGACAGGGTCATTTCTATGAAGACAGATAAAGGCATGGGACTTCCTCCTTAGGTAAGTTTAAACATCTGAGCTACGAAAAGAAAGGTGTAACATACAAAACGCTGTGTGTTCGTAAAACCCATACAAAATATGATTTTTAATAATAACACAAAAATATCGGATTGTATATAAGAGGATAACGATCGCAATCGAAATTCGGTTAAATGTTTGTTAAATTCGTGCAAAATGGGAACGATTATGTTATAATGCAGAAAATAAGGCGGATATAAAAAAATAGAATTTACTTTTAGCAGGAAAAATTGCTTTGAGTTTGAAAATAATGATACGTGAGGAGGACGTGTTTATGCTGAAAACCTGGATCCCGGAGGAGATTCCGGAAAAAGAGGAGCTGAAGAAACGGATTAAAGAAGCTGGCGAGAAGCTGTATCAGCAGCAGATGAAGCTGAAAGAACACAAGCTGCCTGTGCTGGTACTTTTTGAAGGCTGGGGTGCATCTGGCAAAGGAACCACTATTGGCAGAGTGATCAAATACATCGATCCCCGTTTCTTTAAAGTAGCAACCATGTCAAAGCCTACAGAGGATGAACTGCGCAGACCATTTCTATACCGGTATTTTAATCAGATTCCGGAAGCCGGCAAATTTACTTTTCTGGATTCTGGCTGGATGGAGCAGACCTGCAAAGACTGTCTGAACGGTCTGGAAGAAGAGGATTATGCAAAGCGGATCGACAGCATCAAACATTTCGAGCGACAGCTCACAGACAACGGTTATCTGGTCCTGAAATTTTTCATGCAGATTGACAAAAAAGAGCAGACCAGACGTATTGAGAAGCTTAACAAAGAGCAGGATACAAAATGGCGTGTGGATGCCTTTGACAAGTGGCAGAACGAACATTACAAACATTGCCAGAAGATTTTCGACCGCTACCTGACAGACACGAATACTTCTATTGCACCATGGTATATTATTGATGCAAAAGACCGCAACTTCGTAGAACTTCAGGTTCTTGAAATAATGGTAAATAACATTGAGGTAGCTTTGCAGAACAGCACACACAGCGCACCGCTTCTCCCAAACATTTTTTCGCTTGAGAAAATGCCGAAGCTTTCGGAAATCGAATTGACAGACAAGGTGATCGAGGATGAAGAATACAAGAAAGAGCTGAAGCATCTCCAGAAGAAGCTGGGCGAACTGCATAACCGTCTGTACCGCAAGCGTGTGCCGGTGATCATTACTTATGAAGGCTGGGACGCAGCCGGAAAAGGAGGTAATATTAAGCGGATCACAGAAGCCCTTGATCCCCGTGGCTTTGAGGTCCATCCAATCGCCAGCCCGGAACCTCACGAAAAGGCGCGTCATTACCTCTGGCGCTTCTGGACCAGATTGCCCAAAGACGGTCACATTGCCATCTTCGACCGCACCTGGTACGGCCGCGTAATGGTAGAGCGTCTGGAAGGCTTCTGCAGCGAGAACGACTGGAAACGTGCTTACAACGAGATTAATGAATTCGAGAAGGAACTGTCCGACTGGGGTGCCGTGATTATCAAATTCTGGGTCCAGATCGACAAAGACACCCAGCTGGCCCGCTTCACCGACCGTCAGAACAATCCTGAAAAACAGTGGAAGATCACCGACGAAGACTGGCGCAACCGCGAAAAATGGGATGCTTATGAATGTGCTGTAGATGAAATGCTTGCCAAGACAAGCACCACCTATGCACCATGGCATATCCTGGAATCTGTAGACAAGAAGTATGCGAGAATTAAAGCTCTTAAGATTGTAATAAAAGAATTGGAAAAGGCATTAGAGCGTACTTGAAAAATCATTCCCGCAATCTGCACGCCCCACTTTGCGGTATATTTTGCCCGAATTCGGTTGCCGTAGCCCGCTACGGCGCCCTCATCCGGACAAAATCTCCCACAAATTGTGACGCACATCTTGCAGAAGGCCTTTTTCAAACGTATTCTGGAATAGAAGCATAATAAGCAAAATCGCTGGCCAACAACCAGCGATTTTGCAATATATTCATGCAGCAGATCATGTAAGGGGCGGATTTCGTGATGCCGGGATCCATGATTTCCGTCACGCTCTCAGATAATTCCGCATGGTTTTAAGTGCATTCTTTTCCAACCGGCTGACCTGTGCCTGGGAAATTCCGATTTCCTGGGCTACCTCCATCTGGGTTTTGCCCTCGTAAAAACGCAGATCAATAATATGCCGTTCCCGCTTATTCAGCCGGTTTATAGCTTCCCGGAGGGACAGATTTTCCACCCAGGTCTCCTCCTTGTTTTTTTTATCGCTGATCTGGTCCATCACATAAAGCGTATCCCCGCCTTCCGTATAAACCGGTTCAAAAAGCGACACCGGATTCTGTATCGCATCCATAGCATATACGATCATCTCTTTATTTATCCCTATTTCGCTGGCAATTTCCGCAATGGTAGGCTCCCTCAGATTTGTTTTCATATAAGTTTCTTTTGCATAGATAGCACGATAAGCAATATCCCGCAGCGACCGGCTCACCCGGATACTGTTATTGTCACGAAGATACCTTCGTATCTCTCCAATGATCATAGGCACTGCATAAGTGGAAAATTTTACATTCAATGTAGTGTCAAAATTATCAATTGCTTTTATAAGTCCAATGCAGCCAATCTGAAAAAGATCGTCCATATTTTCGCTGCTGTTGGAAAAACGCTTGATCACGCTGAGAACCAGCCTCAGATTTCCTTTGATATAAAGTTCCCTGGCTTCTTCATCACCCTCCTTGATCCTGCGAAAAAGCTCTTCTTTTTCTTCTGCCTTCAGTACCGGAAGCTTCGATGTATTGACTCCGCAAATTTCAACTTTGTTAAGTGCCATTATTTGAATCCTCCTTTTGTGCATCGCGAAGCGTGCTGCTGAGAACGAAGTGAACAGTAACAATGATTCTCACGTGGGAGGATAAATATTCTTTTTTCGGGAAAATATAAAAATTATTGCCCCTTGACAATTGGGAAAATAGAATTAAGCCTTTTTACAGCAATACTTTTCATCAATTTCTACCAGGATAATGTCATCTCCGATCTGCCGGATACAATTCCATGGAATTATATATTCACTTCCGGCTCCCCAGAAACAAAAGCAGAAACTGCCAGGTCCGGGAACCACAAGGGCGGTAATACATCCGGTTTCACAGTTAAATTCCACATCCACCGGACAGCCAAGTGTACGGCAGGTACAGATATTGATCACTTCTTTTTGCTTTAATTCGCAAATACGCATGAAAAGCACCTGTTTTTTATGATATTATGCAAAAAGTCTGAAAATATGTATGGAGTTTATTGACATACTTTCTATGATTAAAGTATAATAAGAAATAGGTAATTCAGTCCGTTTTATGTTACTGAGCAAACAGAAAAGAGGAAAGTCTGCTGCCCGGATTGTATGGCAGAAGGGGAGACATGAGGAAGGGGAAATAAATACATGAGATGTCCATACTGTAATCAGGATAATACAAGAGTAGTAGATTCAAGACCAGTGGAAGAGACCAATTCCATAAGACGCAGAAGACTGTGCGATTCCTGTGGAAGAAGATTTACCACTTATGAGAACGTGGAGACAATCCCGTTAACCGTAATCAAGAAGAATCTGAACCGTGAGCAGTACGACCGCAATAAACTGATCAACGGTGTCCGCCGCGCCTGTTACAAACGTCCCATTGCCAGCGATAAGCTGGAAGCCATGATCGATGCCATAGAAGGCGACATCTTTAATACCGAAGATAAAGAAATCTCCAGCACGAAAATCGGAGAAATCGTGATGAGCCATTTAAAAGATCTGGATTCGGTGGCGTATGTGCGATTCGCTTCTGTGTATCGGGAGTTTAAAGATGTCAGTACCTTTATGGATGAATTGAAGAAATTTTTAAATTAGAAAAATCCTCGCCAGAGAGCGGGGAAACCGGCTTCTGCTCCGGAATCGAAAATTATTCCAGGCATCTTTCCGGTCTTGAACCAGGACAGCCGCCCTATACACTTCTGGACTACTTTGGTGATGATTTCCTTCTTATTATTGATGAGTCTCATAAAACAGTTCCACAGGTAGGCGCCATGTCAGAAATCTCCATAAAAAATGTAGAATTGCTGTTTTTTTTACAGCTTTTCACTTTTTCTGCTGTAAACGTTATCATTATGATTGCAACTCTACCCAAAACTTATTATAATAAGAATCATGAAAAGCAACACAGCAAGGAGAAACTTATGAAAAAGATCAAAAAACTGACATCCCTATTATTTTGCTGTCTGTTTTTATATCTGCTGGCATTTCCAGGACAGGTACAGGCAGCCTCTCTCACCCCTACTGCGCAAGATAACCTTAGTGTTAAATTAAGGCGTTCTTCTGACCTTATTTCTATTTCCAACGGCTATATGCGAGTATTCCGCAAAACAAACAGCGTCGGTATTGAATACTATGACAACAGCCTGCAGATTACAGACAAAAGAGAAATTCCCATGGAGCTTCCTTTATGGGGTGGTTTTTATGCAGGATCTGATGGATATTACCTGGTAGAGGGACAAAATAACACCGCCGAAGATAATTCCGCCGAGGTTATCCGTGTCATCCGATATGATACAAACTGGAATCGCAGCGGTGCGGCTTCCATTACAAGCAATCCGGATTTATTTGGAGGAGAGGTTCGCTATCCATTCGATTACGGATGTGTGGAAATGACAGAAACCAACGGAACTCTCTATATTGTAACCGGTCATGAAGGCTATGTAGATGAATCTGTTGGACAGGGACATCAGGGATTCCTTATGATTGCCGTTGACCAGGCTTCCATGACCGGAAAGATCGTAAGCTGTGATCTGTGGCACTCCTTTGCCCAGTATATCAAATCGCAGTCCTCTTATCTGTATGTTCTGGAGCAAAGCGAGGGTTCCCGCTGTACCAAACTTTCCAGATACGACAGTACCACCCTTGATAAAAAAACTATCGAGCTTCTTCCTTATGGTGGTTCCCGTACTTCCGTATGGGCACTGAACTGCTACGCAAGCGTAGATGGTATGGCTGTTTCTGCTGACAGTGTACTGTGTATCGGAACGACCATCGACCAGTCCCGGTATGACAATGTGACAAGTGACACTCCTCATAATATTTACCTTACAATTACTCCTGTTTCCGATTTTTCAAAAGAAGCAACCTCTGTAAAATACCTTACCAACTACACTGGCAATGGAAAGAGTTTTATGGGGGTAAAGATCACTCCAATCACAGAAAACCGTTTCATGATTTCCTGGGAAGAATATGAAAATACAGACGATTCTTCGTCAGAAAATTACGCATCTGCTGATGATTCTCTTTCTTCCAGTACTCTTCATTACCTCTTTGTTGATGGTAAGGGAAATGTACTTAGCAGGGAATACACCACTGCTGCGCCCGTATCCGACTGCCAGCCTGTCGTTAAAGATTCCAAGGTTGTTTACTACGCCTCCAATGCCAATACTGTTAATTTTTACTCTATTGATGCAAATGACGGCACAGCCTCCAAAAAGATTTACCGTACTGCAGGTGAAAATGCTACCTGGGATTTTGCAAATGGTGTTCTCACCATTTCCGGTCAGGGTGCACTTAATATCTCCACGGATGAAAACGATCGTTTCCCCGTTTCTTCCACTCAGGGCAGCTACAGTTTCTGGAGCGGCACGGCATGGAAGTCCATGAAAAATCAGGTAAAAAAAATAGTTATCAAATCCGGGATTACCAGTATTTCAGAAAATGCATTTAATTATCTGCCCAATCTGAAGGAAGTCGTAATTGAAAACGGTGTCCACACTATTGGAAAGGAAGCTTTTGCTTTCTGCTCTAATCTTGAAACAGTCACTCTGCCAGACAGCGTAATCAACATCGGGGATGACATTGTATGGGAAGGCTCCTACTGGTATTCCGGCGGTCATGTATACTACGCCACCATTTATGCCTCCTCTAACTCAGCTGCCATTACATATGCACGTAAGAACAACATTGGTTATGCCTGCGACCTTTCTCAGGCATCTGTAACCGGAGTTAAAGCGACTTATGCTTATACTGGAAAAGCTCTAAAACCAGTTCCAACTATTACTCTTGGAAAGCAAAAACTTATAGAAGGACAGGATTATAAAGTTACCTACAGCAATAACAAAAAAGTCGGAACTGCCACTGTAACCATTACAGGCCAGAACAACTATTTTGGAACTATTACCTTAGATTTCCAGATTACCTCAAGTTCAAATAACAAAGATGATAAACCTCAGACTACAGTAGTGAAATCCTTCAGTGATTCTTACAATGTCTACACAGTTAATAAAAATGGTACCTCTGTTACTTTAAAGCGGTCAAAGTCCAAAGCCATCACGACTGCAGCAATTCCTTCCTCTGTGAAGGCAAACGGTCGGACCTATAAAGTCACAGCCATTGCTTCCGGAGCTTTCAAAAACTGCCGAAAGCTAAGACAAGTAACCATTGCCAGGAATATTTCTTCCATCGGCACCAGTGCTTTCCAGGGCTGCAGTGCTTTACGGACTGTAAAGATTGGCTACAAAGTTTCTTCCATTGGCAAAAAAGCATTCTACGACTGCAAGGCCCTTACTTCTGTCAGCATTCAGTCCAAGAAGCTTACCTCCGGTACCGTAGGAAAAAGTGCTTTCACCAAAGCCGGCAGAAACAACTACAAGAAGCTGAAAGTAAAAGTACCAGCAAGCAAGCTTTCCGCCTACAAAAAGCTCTTCAAGAGTAAGGGACTTTCTGCAAAAGCAAAAATCAGTAAATAAGCCATTTTTCTTTATGAAGCAGCTGCCATATAACAAATGAAGCCGGTGTTTAAAAACACCGGCTCAGACTGTAGACAAACTTGGTGTTGGGGATTATGGCCAGCACCATTTTTCTTTTAAAACTTCTTTTCTTTTTATTTTCTTCAAAATCAACAAAAATCTGGCTGTGTTCCAACCTCGTTTTTCCAGGATCTTTGCCAGTTTTTTCAGATTCATGCATGCAAAGGTAAGCCCGGCTTTCATTTCCATCCGTGCTTTTTTCCAGAATCTTTGAAAAGATATGCTCAAAAAGGTCTGTATCTTTGAAACGGCGGGTATAATTCTTTCCAAATGTAGAGAAATGAGGTACTGGATCTAACATGTCTAGTCCGAGAAACCAGCGGTATGCAACGTTTACCTCGATCTCTTTCATGGTCTGACGCATGCTTTTTATCCCATAGAGATACTGAATGAATGGTATCTTTATCAGCATGACGGGATCCATACTGGGACGACCGTTATCCGGACAGTATTTTTCGTCATCATAAAAAACACCGCCCTTCTGATATTCATTATAGCAGAAAAGCGGTTCCAACAATAGCAAAACCCTGCAAAAGCAGGGCTTTGTCTACAGTCTGAAATCCTCGCCAGAGAGCGGGGATTTTTTTCTGTATAAACAAGTATTAAATGGAATAAAAAAGACAGGCCGCAGCGGACCTGTCTTTTTGAAACTTCAGATGACAGAGAATCAGCAGATGCCCTGAGCTTTCATAGCATCTACAACTTTCTCAAATCCGGCGATGTTAGCACCGGCAACATAGTTGTCTTTCATACCATAACGCTTAGCAGCGTCATCAGCTTTGTGGAAGATGTCTACCATGATTCCATGAAGCTTCGCATCAACTTCCTCTGCTGTCCAGGAAATTCTCATGGAGTTCTGGCTCATCTCAAGAGCAGAAGTAGCAACACCACCAGCGTTAGCTGCTTTACCAGGCATGAACAGAACACCGTTCTCCTGGAGATAAGTTGTAGCATCAAGAGTAGTAGGCATGTTCGCACCCTCAACTACATATTTGCAGCCGTTTGCAACAAGTGTCTTAGCACCATCAAGAGCAAGCTCGTTCTGGGTAGCACATGGAAGGTATACATCACATTTGATGTTCCAGATTCCGGTACCTTCTGTGTAAGAAGCACCCTCAACACGGTCTGCGTACTCTTTGATACGTCCACGTTTTACTTCTTTGATATCTTTCACAATGTCAAGCTTGATTCCTTCCGGATCATAAATATATCCGTTGGAGTCACACATAGCAACAACCTTGCCGCCAAGCTGCTGAGCTTTCTCTACAGCATAGATTGCAACGTTTCCGGATCCTGTTACGATGAATGTCTTTCCATCAATAGAATCGTTATGTGCTTTCATGATCTCATCAAGCATATAAACAACACCATATCCGGTAGCCTGTGTACGGATCAGAGATCCGCCGTAGGTAAGTCCTTTACCTGTGAGAACACCCTCGTATAATCCGCGGATTCTCTTGTACTGTCCGAATAAATAACCAATCTCACGTCCGCCTACACCGATATCACCAGCCGGAACATCAGTGTCAGCACCGATATATTTGGAAAGCTCTGTCATGAAGCTCTGGCAGAATGCCATAACCTCTCTGTCAGATTTGCCTTTCGGGTCAAAGTTGGAACCACCTTTACCACCACCGATTGGAAGTCCGGTAAGGGAGTTCTTAAATGTCTGCTCAAATCCAAGGAATTTTAAGATACCCTGGTTTACTGACGGATGGAAACGAAGACCACCCTTATAAGGTCCGATAGCGCTGTTAAACTGTACACGATATCCCTTGTTTACCTGAACAACGCCCTTGTCATCTACCCATGGAACGCGGAAGGAAATGATTCTTTCCGGCTCTACAAGACGCTCCAGAAGGGACATGCTGCGGTATTCTTCTTCATTTTTGTCAATTACGACCTTCAGGGAATCCAGAACTTCCTTTACTGCCTGGTGAAATTCAGGCTCACCTGGATTCTGTGCTACGACTCTTTCGTATACTTCTTCTGTGTAAGACATTGTAATTCCTCCTCATCCAGATAGGTGTAAAATTTTTTAACGACGCTATTATACACTAAAGTGCTAAAAATGAAAAGAGTTTTTTTCATATTTCCAAAAATTTCATTAAGGCTTGCGAAAATGAATCAAATATGAGATGATAGATAGCAAGAAATACATTATGCCGGAGCAGGAAAAAGACAGATATGCCGGACATAAGTAGTAAGATGAGGAGTGAAATAAATGAAAACATTCGAGAAGTCCAGTAAACTGGATAACGTACTTTATGATGTGCGAGGACCGGTAGTGGATGAAGCGGCCAGAATGGAAGAGGATGGAATGGAGATTCTGAAGCTGAATATCGGCAATCCATATCCATTTGGATTTTCTGCACCGCAGGAAGTAATTCTGGACATGCTGAGCAATATTCGTACCTCTCAGGGATATTCCGATTCCAAGGGAATCTTTTCCGCAAGAAAGGCCATTATGCAGTATGCCCAGCTTCGAGGAATTCCCGGGGTTACCATGGGTGATATTTATACAGGTAATGGTGTCAGTGAGCTGATCAATCTCTGTATGCAGGCACTTCTGGATAACGGGGATGAGATTCTGATCCCTGCACCGGATTATCCTTTGTGGACAGCTACTGCGACTCTGGCAGGTGGAAATGTAGTTCATTATATTTGTGATGAGCAGTCTGAATGGTATCCGGACATTGATGATATTAAGAGCAAGATCACAGACAAGACCAAAGCAATTGTTATCATTAATCCGAATAACCCTACAGGAGCAGTTTATCCCAAGGAGATCCTGGAGCAGATCGTGCAGATCGCAAGAGAGCACGAGCTGATCATTTTTTCAGATGAGATATACGACCGTCTGATCATGGATGGCTATAAGCATACTTCTATTGCATCCCTTGCACCAGACGTATTCTGCGTTACTTTTTCCGGACTTTCCAAGTCCCATATGATCGCTGGTTTCCGTATTGGATGGATGATCTTAAGTGGTGCCAAGAATAAGGCGAAGGGGTATATTGAAGGTATTAACATGCTTTCCTCCATGCGTCTTTGCTCCAATGTTCCGGCCCAGTCCATTGTACAGACTGCACTTGGTGGATACCAGAGTGTAAATGAGTACATCCAGCCAGGCGGAAGAGTTTATGAGCAGAGAGATTTTATCTACAAGGCACTCAATGACATTCCAGGAATCACAGCCGTAAAGCCCAAGGCTGCGTTCTATATTTTTCCGAAGATCGATACAGAGAAATTCAATATTCACAATGACGAGCAGTTTGCGCTTGATTTCTTACATGAGAAACAGGTGCTTCTGGTGCCGGGCAAGGGCTTTAACTGGAATTGTCCTGACCACTTCCGCGTAGTATATCTGCCGAATGTGCGTCAGCTGGAGAAGGCTATGGACAAGCTGAAGGATTTCTTGTCCACCTATAAACAGCGATAAGAAGATAATAAAACAATGGCAGTCACAGATTATCCATTTACAATGCCGGAGCAGAAGCATTCACTTCTGACTCTGACAGCATTAATAATTGAGGGAGGAACGGATTATCGGACGGATTAAAAAGAAAGGAGTTTATTTGAATGACAGGATTTAAGATGAAAGTAACACCGGAAATAGAGAACCTGACGGAGGTTTGCAAGGAGCATTCCAGCCTGGATCTGTCTCTTTATCAGAAGTATGATGTTAAGCGAGGTCTTCGCGATATCAATGGTAAAGGCGTCCTGGCAGGTCTGACGCAGATTTCCAATGTATGTGCCACGAAGGTGGTTGACGGCAAGGAAGTGCCCTGTGCGGGCAGTCTTTCCTACAGGGGATATGACATCAAGGAGTTGACCAGGGGATTTATTGAAGATGACCGATACGGCTTCGAAGAAACTACCTATCTTTTACTGTTCGGCAAGCTTCCGAATGGGGAGGAACTGGAGGATTTCACCAAGCTTCTGGCGAACCAGCGCTCTCTTCCTACGAATTTTGTAAGGGACGTTATCATGAAAGCACCGTCTAAGGACATTATGAATGCCTTGTCCAGAAGTGTGCTCACACTTTATTGCTATGACAAGGAGCCGGATGATATTTCCCTTCCGAATGTACTGAGACAGTGCCTGAATCTGATCAGTGTATTTCCTCTTTTATCTGTTTATGGATATCAGGCTTACAATCACTATGTATGCGGCAAGAGCCTTTATATTCACAATCCGAAGAAAGAGCTTTCCACAGCGGAGAATATCCTCCGTATGCTTCGCCCGGATAAGAAGTATTCCCATCTGGAGGCGAAGATCCTGGATCTTGCCCTGATCCTTCATATGGAGCATGGCGGTGGTAATAACTCTACATTTACCACACACGTTGTTTCCTCATCCGGAACAGACACCTATTCTGCAATCGCAGCTGCTCTCGGTTCTCTGAAAGGTCCGAAGCACGGCGGTGCCAATATTAAGGTTGTAAGTATGTTCCAGGATTTGAAGAAGAATGTGAAGGATATTTCTGACGAAGAGGAAGTAAGAGAGTATCTGAAGAAACTGCTTCACAAAGAAGCTTTTGATAAGAGAGGTCTTATTTATGGTATGGGACACGCGATCTATTCGGTATCGGATCCCCGTGCCCAGGTACTGAAAGGCTTTGTTGAGACTCTGGCCAGAGAAAAAGGCCGTATGAAAGAATATAATCTCTACGCGATGGTAGAGCAAATGGCTCCGGAGGTTATCGCCGAGGAGCGCCATGTTTACAAGGGTGTCAGCGCAAACGTGGATTTTTACAGCGGTTTTGTTTACAGCATGCTGGATTTGCCTCTTGAGCTGTATACACCGATTTTTGCAGTGGCACGTATTGTGGGCTGGAGCGCCCACCGAATGGAAGAACTGATCAATACAGACAAGATCATCCGTCCGGCTTACAAGAACGTTCTGGCTCCGGCTGTATACGTACCGCTTAAGGAGCGTGAATAAGAATGACAGTGAAGCATCAGTCTTCCCTGGTCCTGGAGGGCGGGGGAAGCAGGGGAGTATTTACAGCAGGGGTTCTGGATTATCTTATGGAAAAAGAGGTGAAATTCCCATATGTGGTGGGTGTTTCCGCTGGTTCCTGCAATGCTCTTGATTATGTATCCTGGCAGCCTGGAAGGACCAGAGACTGCATGATCATAGAGGATAAGGCAAACAGCTATATTGCTACTAAGGAAGCTCTTAAGAAGCATGAGCTTTTTGACATGGATATGCTGTTTGACAAATATCCAAATGAATTGTTTCCGTTTGATTTTGATACTTTTTTTCAGTCAGATACGGAGTGTGAGATGGTAGTGACCAACTGCCAGACTGGTGATGCGGAATATGTGACTGAGAAGCATGACAGACGTCGTCTGATGGATATTGGAAGGGCTTCTTCCAGTATTCCCGTTGTAAGTCCCATGGTAGAGATTGACGGTGTTCCTTATCTGGATGGCGGCATTGCAGATTCGATTCCCCTGATCCATGCCATGGAGAAGGGATATCGAAAGAACGTGGTGATCCTTACCCGAAATATGGGTTACCGCAAGAAGAAACCGGGAAAGAGCACTCCGCTTTATGTGGTTGCATTTCGTCATTATCCGGAATTTTTGAACACTTTATATAATCGTTACCGCAACTATAACCGGACTTTGGAGCTTCTGGAAAAATGGGAGAGGGAAGGACATATTTTTGTCATCCGCCCGGAAATTCCCACTGTGGGGCGTGCGGAGGCGAACAAAGAGAAGCTGATGGCGTTTTATCAGCATGGTTATGATGTGATGAAAGACCATTATGAGGAACTGCAGGCGTACCTAAGCAGGTGACGGGATCCTGACAGAACCTCTTGGAAAACAGGCGCGAGGTCATGTGAATACATGATTTCTGTGCATTGCAAAGCGCGTTGCCGGAGTCTGTTTGAAAAATCATCCCCGCAATCTGCATTACCATAGAAAATAAAAGAATTAAAGGATGTAACAGAATGTTTGAACGCTTTTTTCCAGATGAATATCTGGATTCAGCATATGTAGTCAACTATGAAAAACTATACCAGGAGGGATACAGGGGGATTTTGTTTGATATTGACAATACCCTGGTTCCTCATGGGGCACCGGCAGATCCGGAAGCTGTCCGGCTTTTTCAGAAGCTTCGTGACATTGGCTTTTCCTGCTGTCTGGTGTCAAACAACAGGAAAAAAAGGGTAGAACCCTTTGCCGCTTCAGTAGGCGCTCAGTTCATTGAAATGGCTGCCAAGCCGTCCAGAAAAGGCTATGAAAGGGCCATGGAGAGACTTGGAACGAACACAGGGAATACGGTCTTTATCGGAGACCAGCTTTTTACCGATATATGGGGGGCTAAGAATGCTGGCCTTCGTAATATTCTGGTAAAGCCGATCAATCCCAAGGAAGAGATCCAGATCGTGCTGAAGCGCTATCTGGAGAAAATTGTATTACATTTTTATACCAAGGAGGAGAAGAATTCATGAACCATATTGTGGTGATCGGATTTATGGGTTCTGGCAAGACAAGAGTGGGGAAACGTCTGTCCAGTGACCTGGGACTGACATTTGTGGATGTGGACAAGGTGATCGTTAAGAAGATGAACATGTCCGTAAAGGAGATTTTACAGAAATTTGGAGAGCCATATTACCGTGCTCTGGAAACTATGACTGTGAAAGCTCTGATTGAAGATAAAGAAAGAAAAGTGATTTCTCTTGGCGCAGGTCTTCCGGTTCAGGAGCAGAATGAGCAGTATATTAAGCAGCTGGGTACAGTTGTTTACCTGAAGGGGTCTGCTGAGACTCTCCGCAAGAGGCTTGAGGGAAATAGCAATCCTCTTCTGGAAGGCGAAAATCAGGATGAAAAGATCAAAAAGCTTCTGAAACAGCGTGATCCGATTTATCATAAATTTGCAGATATTGAAGTTGTGACAGGAGTGAAGCCTTTTGAGGAACTAATCAAGGAAATTGAAGGACAGCTTCCGTGAATACAAAAGTATTTTGCCATAATATATGGGAAAAACAGGAAAATTTGGCTGCATATGAAAAAAAGTAGTTGAAAAAATGGTACATATATAATAAAATATTTCTAGTCATAAGCACTATAAGGAGGAAAAATTAATTATGATTTCAGCAGGTGATTTCAGAAACGGTGTCACAGTAGAAATTGATGGCAACGTTTGTCAGATCGTAGAATTCCAGCACGTTAAACCGGGTAAGGGAGCTGCTTTCGTTAGAACCAAATACAAAAATATTATTACAGGATCCGTGTTAGAGAAATCTTTCCGTCCTACAGAGAAATTCCCTACAGCACGTATCGAGCGTGTTGATATGCAGTATCTCTACAGCGATGGCGGATTATATTACTTCATGAACGTAGAGACATTTGACCAGGTTGGTCTTACAGAAGAGCAGGTTGGCGATTCTCTTAAATTTGTAAAAGAGAATGAGATGGTTAAGATCTGTTCTCACAATGGCAATGTATTCGCTATTGAGCCTCCGTTATTCGTTGAGCTTGTAGTTACAGAGACAGAGCCAGGATTCGCTGGAAATACAGCTCAGGGTGCTACCAAACCGGCTATCGTTGAGACAGGAGCACAGGTAATGGTTCCGCTGTTCGTTAACCAGGGCGACAAGCTGAAAATCGACACCAGAACAGGCGAGTACCTGTCACGCGTATAAATAACTACAGAGCAGTTATTTATGAGCAAGTAGCGGATTGCGAATATTCCGTTCTAAATAGCATAAGCTGTTTATTTATGTGCCATCGGCGTATGCCGGTGGCATATTTTGTTTAATTGCAGACACATTTTATAAATTATGATATGAGTGTCAAAAGGTCTTTTGCCACTCATTTGATACCCCGGATTGCTCCGCAGCTACGCTGCTCCCGCAATCCTCCCAATATTTGAAATCCGCTGATTTACTGCGTAAATCGCTACTTTCTCATATTTGGCGTGTCCCAAGTTCAAACGCCTTATCGTGCAAGCACGAACGGCTTTTTGACCTTTTTGACACTGGTATCATAAATTATTATATATCAAAAATAAGGAGGAGCACAAATGAAATATACAACACTTGGAAAAACCGGTCTTAAGATTTCCCGTATGGGATTTGGCGGAATCCCCATCCAGAGAATTGACGCGGAAGGTACTAAGAAATTAATGAAGCAGCTGGCAGAAGAGGGTGTGAATTATATCGATACAGCCAGAGGCTATACGGTCAGCGAGGAGTATCTTGGTTATGCCCTTGAAGGAATTCGTGACAAATTTGTAATTGCCACCAAGAGTATGGCAAGAACCAGAGAAGCCATGGAAGCAGACATTGAGAAGAGCCTTGGCAATCTTCGAACCAATCACATTGACCTGTATCAGGTACACAACCCAAGCATGGAACAGCTGGACACTGTTATAGGTGAGGGCGGTGCCTTGGAGGCTTTATTGGAGGCGAAAGCAGCCGGTAAAATTGGTCATATCGGTCTGACTGCACATTCTACAGCTGTTTTTGAACGCGCACTGAATCTGGACTGGGTGGAGACAATCATGTTTCCATATAATATCGTAGAAAACCAGGGCGACGAGCTGATCCGCAAATGTCAGGAGAAAAATGTGGGCTTTATTGCCATGAAGCCATTAGCAGGTGGTGCAATTGAGAATGGCACTCTTGCACTTCGTTATGTCTGTTCTAACCCGGCTGTTATTGTGGTAATCCCGGGAATGGCAGAAGTATCTGAACTGGAAGAGAACATTAAGGCATGCTCTGACACAGCACCTCTTACAGAGGCAGAGCTTGCAGAAATGGAACAGATCCGCCATCAGCTGGGCACCAATTTCTGCCGTCGCTGCAATTACTGTGCGCCATGTACGGTTGGAATCAGCATCCCAAGCGCATTCCTTTTCGCAGGATATCTGGAACGCTACAATCTGGCTGACTGGGCGAAAGACCGCTACGGCAGCATGGCAGTGAAAGCTTCTGCATGTGTGGGATGCGGCAAGTGCGAGACAAGATGCCCATATCATCTGCCAATCCGGGAAATGCTGAAGAAGGTTGCAGAAGAATTTGGAGAATAATAAAAACTGCCCTGTGCGACTCTAATGGTTTTTCAGATAATTTTGCAAAAAAAAGAAAAAATGTATTGACTCTATAGTAACTATATAGTTTACTATAAAGAAGCCTTAAGAAAACCTTATAGCAACTACAAAGTTGCGGATAAGAAAAATAAGTGATACTGACCACGGAGTGAACAGTATCGAATACACGAAAACAGGATCTGATCAAGGAGGATTATGATGAAAAAACTGGTGGTTATGGGATTAGCAATGGCAATGACAGCGGCTATGGTAAATGGTGTATGTACTCAGCCGGTACAGGCAGCTGATGGAGAAGGACTGAAGGTAGCACTTTTACTTTCCGGAGCAGCAAATGACCAGGGCTGGAATCAGACAGCATACGAAGGAGCACAGAAAGCCTGTGAGAAATACGGATACGAACTGGCTTACACAGAGAACCTGGAAGTTGCTGATATTTCCGCCGCTTTTGCTGACTATGCAAGTGCAGGTTATGATGTGGTAATTGGTCACGGATATGAGTTCGGTGATCCTGCACTGGAAGTTGCAGAGACCTACCCAGACACCAAATTCATCTGCACAGAGGCTGACGCTTCCGCTGACAACGTAGCTTCCTACGTTATGGCATGTGAGCAGACCGCTTATGTAGAAGGAATCATTGCTGCTTCTACTTCTGAGTCTGGTAAACTTGGCGCCATCGGACCGATCCCTGGAGATTCCCTTGTAAAGATCATTAACGGATATGAAGACGGAGCAAAATCCGTAAATCCTGATATCGAAGTTCAGACAGCCTGGACAAACTCTTTTGTTGATACACAGCTTGCACAGGAAGCTGCAAAAGCTATGATCGACAATGGCGTAGACGTAATCAAGCATTGTGCAAATGCTTGCGGAAACGGTGCAATGACAGCAGCTGTTGAGGCTGGAATCTGGTGCCAGGGCGATTCTTACGATCAGAGCTCTTTAGCACCTGACAATATTCTTGATTCTGCAATTTACAATCTTGATGTTGTAATTGATACTGCCCTTGGCAGCGTTGCAGACGGAAGCTTTGAGGGAGATGTTTACAACCTTGGTATGGCAGATGGCGCAGTAGAAGTTCTCCTTTCCGACAATCTTTCCGATGATGTGAAAGCAACTGCACAGGATGCAATTGATAAGATCGTTTCCGGCGAGCTTGAAGTTGAGCGCGACTACACAATGAGACAGTAAGAAATCGGATTTGTAACCGCGGATTGAGATATCTGTTTTTATAAAAATGGCTCGCAATCTGAAATCCGGCAACTGATTGTTCAAAGACAAATGAAGCTGAAATGGAGGAAAGTTATCAATCAGTCAGTGGAGATAACCTTCCGAAGTTTCAGCTTTTTAAAACACTTTAATTATTCGATACCAGTGTCAAAAGACCTTTTGACACTCATATCATTATACGAGAAAAAGGAGAAAACCATGTCTCTTCTTCAAATGAAACATATCTGTAAATCATTTTCCGGCGTATATGCAAATGAGGATATCAACCTGACGGTAGAAAAAGGTGAGATCCATGCTCTCCTTGGTGAGAACGGAGCCGGAAAGACCACACTTGTTAATATTATATTTGGTCTGTACACTGCAGACAGCGGTGAAATTTTGTGGAAAGACAAGCCAGCGGATTTTGCCTCTCCAAGGGAAGCTATCGATGCAGGCATTGGAATGGTCCAGCAGCATTTTTCCCTGGTAAATAAAATGACAGTTCTGGATAACATTGTTCTGAATCTGAAGGACAACTCCTTTTTCCTGGACAGAGCTGCTGCAAAAAAGAAGCTGACTGATCTGGCAGAAAAATACGGACTCTACGTGAACCCGGATGCTGTGATCAGTGATCTGTCAGTGGGAGAACAGCAGCGCGTGGAAATCCTGAAAGCATTATACAGAAATGTAGAACTTCTGATTCTGGATGAGCCTACTGGCGTACTCACCCCTCAGGAAACCACACAGTTTTTCGATGTTCTCCGCAATCTGAAAAAAGAAGGCTATGGAATCATTATCATCACCCATCGTATGAGCGAGATTATGGCAATCAGTGACAAGGTTACCATTCTTCGGGATGGCAGACAGGTGGCAGATCTTGTGACTGCAGACACCAATCCGGAAGAGCTGTCTGCCTATATGATCGGACGAGAGCTGAATGATGACTATCATATAGAAGGTTCTCCCAAAAAAGATATTATGCTGGAATTGAAAAATGTGTCCAATCATCACAGAAAACACAGCCGTCATAAGCTTGAGAATATCAGCCTTACCATTCACAAAGGGGAAATCCTTGGAATTGCCGGTGTGGAAGGAAACGGACAAAAAGAGCTTGCAGAGGTGATCACCGGAATTCAGAAAATCGGTGAGGGCGAAATTCTTCTGGACGGACAGAATCTGGCAGGAATCAATATCCGCGGACGTTATGAAGCAGGTGTTTCCTATATTTCAGAGGACAGATTGTCAGACAGTCTGATCACCGGAATGAACATTTCAGAAAACCTTGTTCTCCGGGAATATGGGAAGCCTCCATTTGCAAACCATTCTATTATAAACAAAGCAGCTATTCGTAAAAATGCAGCAGAAAAAATGAAACAATATCAGGTGCGCGCATCCGGAAAGTCGGGGATTGATACGCTTGTAAAGCTTTTGTCAGGTGGAAACCAGCAGAAGCTGATCATAGCCAGAGAGCTGAACGATCATGCAAAAGTGATCGTGGCAAGTCAGCCTACCAGAGGTCTTGACATCGGTGCTACAGAATTTGTCCGTCAGCAGCTTATAGATCAGAGAAATGCAGGAAAAGGTGTTATGCTGATATCCGCAGACCTGGAAGAAATTATGGCGTTAAGTGACAGGATCGCAGTGCTTTTTGGTGGAAAAATCGTGGGAATCCTGAATAGAGAAGAAGCTACTGTACAGAAAATCGGCCTTCTCATGGGCGGAATTTCAGAAGAGGAGGCAAGATAATGGAGAAGGAAAAAAGAACAAGAGGGATTACAGATGTACTTCTGATTCTTGTGATTACAATTCTGGCAGGTACGGTTTTGATCCTTGCATGCGGCGCAAGCCCGATGGAAGCATACGGTCTTTTCTTCCGTGGAATCTTTGGAACACCTGCAGGATTTGCAGAAATTTTTGTAAAAGCATGCCCGCTGATCCTTACAGGTCTTGGCTGCGCAGTAGCATATCGTACCGGCTTTTTCAACATTGGTGCAGAAGGACAGTTTTATGTAGGGGCAATGGCAACTACCATGGTAGCTCTGAACTGGACGGCTGTTCCGGGAATACCAAGAATTATCCTTTCCCTGGTAATCGGATTTCTGGCAGGTGGCGTGTGGGCGCTGATTGCAGCAGTGTGCAAAGCGAAATTCAATATTTCCGAAATTATTGTCACTATTATGCTGAATTATATTGCAATTAATTTTCTTGGCTATGCAGTCCGTTCTTTTTTGATGGACCCGGAAGGAAATGTTCCGCAGTCTGCGAAAATTGACAAAGCCGTACAGCTTGGAACCCTGATCCGGGCAACCCGTTTTCATGCAGGTATTCTGATCGCAATCATCTGTGTACTTGTAGTATGGTTTTTCCTGGAAAAAACAACTATGGGATACGAATTGAAGGCAGTTGGACTGAACAAACGTGGAAGCACCTGCAACGGTATTTCTGTTATGAAAAATATTGTGCTTTCTGCCTTTTTAAGCGGCGGACTTTCTGCAGTGGCAGGTGGAATCGAGGTTCTTGCCATTCAGAAAAAGCTTCTGGAGGGAATCTCCTCAAACTGTGGCTATACGGCTGTTTTGATCGCACTTGTGGCATTTAACAACCCTATTGGCGTATTCTTTGTGGCAGTGCTTTATGCAGCAATGCAGGTAGGTGCAAGCTCCATGCAAAGACAGCTTGGAGTACCGTCTGCAATCGTTAACATTCTAATCGGTCTGGTTGTTGTTTTGATCCTGGGAAGAGAACTGTTCCATTTCAAAAAGAGACAGGCAAAAGTTGGAAAAGGAGGAAATGCGTAATGCTTCAGCAGATTTTCAGTTTAAGCTTTATGACGGCTTTTCTGGCCGCAGCAGTTCGTCTGGCAGTGCCGCTTATGTATGGCGGAATTGGTGAGACCATTGCGGAAAAATCCGGTATTCTGAATATCGGAATGGAAGGTGTTATGCTCAGCGGTGCATTCTTTTCCTTTGCAGGTGCCTGGTATTCCGGCAATCTGTTTGTGGGACTTCTGTGCGGTATGGCAGGAGGACTTGTAGTCAGTCTGCTTCACGGACTTCTTTCCATTACACTGATCCAGAACCAGTCTGTTTCCGGTCTTGCCATCAACATGCTTATGCTTGGCGTCACCAGCTTTTTGTTTAAATTAATGTCAAATGGACAGGGCTATCAGCAGATCGAGACCTTCCCAAACATTGCCATTCCAGGATTGTCAAAGATTCCGCTGATCGGAGATGCATTTTTTAACTGCGATTTTCTGACCTATATCCTTTATGTACTCCTGATCCTTACCTGGATTTTTTACAAAAAAACCAATCTGGGGCTGTCTTTTATGGCAGTGGGAGAGCACCCGCGTGCAGCAGAATCCGCCGGCATCCAGGTGAAAAAATACCGCTGGATCGTGATGGTGTTCAACGGAATCCTAGGAGGAATCGGCGGTGCATATCTGGTACTGGTACAGCTTGGCGTTTTTACGGAAAATATGATTTCCGGCCGTGGCTATATTGCTCTTGCAACTGTTATTCTTGGACGATATACACCTTTTGGAATGTTTGGAGCAGCTCTTTTGTTCGGAGCAGCCAATGCCCTGCAGATTCGTCTCCAGACCATAGGTGTATCCATCTCCCCGTTCCTTCTGGCAATTTTGCCATATGCGCTGACCCTTATTGCAATGCTTGGGGCTGCCGGAAAGAACAGTGAACCAGAAGCTCTTGCTAAGCCTTATGTAAAAGGCTCAAGATAGGAGTATCTATGGCAAATAAAGAGTATCTGAACGTAAACGAGCTGGCAACCTTATTCGGATTGAACGTGCAGACCCTGCATTATTATGACAAAATCGGAATTCTGAAGCCCAGCTACAGAGACCCGAAAAACGGATATCGGAAATATCGTTTTGATCAGACTTATAAGCTTGCATCCATCCGCTATATGCGAAAACTGGGTTATTCCATTGAGGCAGTCCGGGATTTTCAGGACACAAAAAGTCCTGATGAGGCGCTTAAAAGACTGAAGGAGCGTTCCGCAGCCATTCATGCCCAGTGGGAAGAGATGATGCGGATCGACCATGCGATTTTGCGAAAAATACAGTTTATTGAAGATTCGAAAGCAGGAATTGATTACGAAAATATCCAGGTGGTGAAATATCCAGAGCGAAAATATATTCCCATCGGAGCAGAAGAGGAGCTTTATGCAGGCGAATCCTTCTACTTTTATCCAACCATTGTATTTTATGGGGAAAATAGCAAGGAATTTGGAGCGCTTCTTACAGATGCCGTTCCAGAGGAAAATGCGGAGATACGCACGATTCCTGCAGGAACCTATGTTGTGGGGTATCACAAAGGGGCATATGAAGAGATTCAGGACAGCTTTAAAAGGATAAAGGAATGGGGACGGAATCTGAATCTGGAGGATACCATTCTGGCGCTGAATATCATCGACCAGTTTGTGGAACAGGATAATGATAATTATTCTACCAGGATCGAGGTCAGGATTGCAGATACAAAATAGAGGAAAAGCGATGCGAGAAAGAGAAAAAATGCAATGATTAAGAATGTGAGGGACAAAAAATGGCAGTAAAGATTTACCACGGAGATATTTTGTTTACACCGTCAGCAGACAGGTTAGAGATTCACGAAAACAGTTATATAATTGTAGAAGATGGAGTGGTTTCACAGATCTGTGAAAAGATTCCGGAGCAGTATCAGGGCGCAGAGGTTATAGATTACGATGATAAGCTGATCATTCCGGCTTTTTCTGATCTTCATGTACACGGAGCACAGTATGTACAGCGCGGAATCGGTATGGACTGTCTGCTTTCCGACTGGCTGAATCATTATACATTTCCGCAGGAATCCCGTTTCCAGAATATGGAGTATGCAAAAAACTGCTACGATGCATTTGTAGATGATATGCTCCGCCATGGTACCTTCCATGCCAATGTTTTTGCAACCATTCACCGTGAGGCCACAAACTATCTCTTTGATAAAATGGAAGAGAAAGGCATGTATGGTTATGTGGGAAAGGTGAACATGGACTGCAATTCTCCGGAATTTCTCACCGAGACCACAGAGGATTCCCTGAAGGAAACAGAGAAGTATCTGGCAGAACATGAGGGCAGCAAAAAGGTGAAAACCATTCTGGCTCCCCGTTTTGCCCCGACCTGCAGCAAGCCGCTGATCGATGGTCTTGGCAAGCTGGCAGCAAAATATCATTGTGGTGTGCACACTCATCTGGTAGAGTCTCTGTGGGAGGCACAGGAAGCTCTGAATCTGTTTCCGGGCTATAGTTCTGACGCAGAAATTTATGAGCGCGCAGGTCTGATGGATCACGGTCCGTCTATTTTCGCCCATGTTATTTTCCCAACTGAGGAAGATAAGCGGATTCTGAAAAAACATGGAAGCTTTTCTGTTCACTGCCCGGATGCCACTGTGAATATTATTGCAGGAATTATGCCGCTGCAGCATATGGAGGCTGAGGGACTGAAAATTGCCATGGGAACTGACATTGCCGGTGGCCATGGAATCGGCATCTACCGCCAGGTTGCAAGAGCCGTACAGTTATCCAAGCTGAAAGAATTCTACGAGCCACAGGAGAGTAAGACCATTACTATTACACAGGCATTCTACCATGCAACCAAAGAGTCTGGAAGTGTATTCGGTAAGGTTGGTTCTTTCGAAAAAGGGTATGCATTTAATGCCCTTGTGATTGATAATATGGAAGATCCATGGACAAAAATGACTGCAGAGGAGAAACTGGAGCGTTTCTGCTACATCGGAGATGACCGGAATATTAAGGCCAGATATATTGATGGGGAGCTGTTAGATCAGGAATTTTAAAAAGTTCAGTAACCATCTTGACAGCTCTGCACAAAATGCATATAATGAAAGTCTAGCGAAAGCACAATTACACAAACTTCGTCTGCGCACCAGCAATACCTATTATATACGATTAGGGCTTGTACTGGTTTCGACGGGGGTTTTGAAGTTGTGGAAGCCATCCGCAGTCTCCCGAACTGCGTAATAACGGGAAATTCTAAATATAAACGCTGACGATCAGTTAGTAATGGCAGCCTAAGTGCTGCCCGTCAGTCCTGTTGCACTCACACTTCAGGAGTCTGGCGTCGACCTTGTGAGAAACTTTGCCGGGTAAGCTTTGCCCCGGTAGATGTATCATGAAGCTACTGAAGCAGTAAGCCTGTCGGTGGGCGTGCTGTGGAGGGAATGTTAATACAGCGACTGTGATGGGAGATGCCGCAAGGGATAGACTTTCGGACGCGGGTTCAATTCCCGCCAGGTCCACTGACAGCCGGATGTATTCCCATAAGGGTTATGTTTGGCAGGAAGGTATGGAGAAGCCTCGGAAATGTTGAAGATTCAATGTTTCCGGGGCTTTTTTTATGGAGCACCGAATAATAACGAATAATCACCGAACAATAACGAATAATCATCTTGAAGTTCTGATATAAAAATGTTATACTTCATATACAGGAAAGAGGGAATGCTATGATACGACAGCTTATGAAGTATTTTAATATTATGTCCGAACTGATTCGTGATGTTTTAAATTATGGTGTATTTTCGGATAGAGATTTTCGCAGCATGTTAGATGATCCTAACAATCCTATATTACTTGAATTGGCTACGGAATTTCCGCAATTAATGGATTCCAATCAGAAACCTCATTCTGTTACTCTGGGGACACTTAATAATGATTTTTTTCAAAAAACAAGTTCTTTCATTGCATCTCATAATGTTTATTCGAAATTATTATTGCTATATTATATGGATTATTCCATAGAAGAATGCTATATCAGAAACTTAAGCTATGAGGATGATGTGGAACATTTTGAAGCTCTCAATGGTAATGTAGTGACTACGCAGATTGTGCTTGCTAAAAGGACTAGGTGCTGTTGGGAACATAGTTCTCATGATGGAGATTTAAATGGTATTTTATATAATTTCTATTTTATAGACATTTGCAAACTTCCCAATACAAGAATAATTCAGCATAGTGTTGATTATAATTTGACGGCGCCGAAATCTTGTAGTGTGTATAAATTTGCTCTTTCGCCAATAACTAAACAGAAATCACTTTGCTTAAGTCAAGCGTATCAAAAGGTAAATCCTAATACAGGAGCTCTGCAATATTTGTTTAGAGTTGAAGGTTTATTGAATGAAAAAGATATTAAACAGCAAGTATTGAATAATATACTAAATGCTGGGAGAGCAGGGACTGACGTTCTGGTTTTTCCGGAAATGCTTGGTTCTGCTGGTATGCTGCAAGAGATATTGGTTGAACTGAAATCTCTAAATCAGATTATTCCTACATTGATTGTATTTCCTTCTATTTGGGAAAAATCATCAGATGATGAAATAAATGTAAATAAAAGCTGTATGGTTTTTAATGGAAGTGATATATTGTTTGAACAGAAAAAATATTGTAATTTTAATTATTCTGAAAATGGTCATCTTGTATATGAGGATATAAATGGTTTTAAAAACGAACAAACAGTTTTGCATTTATTGCATATAAAAGGGCTTGGAAGAATATGCATTATCATATGTTATGATTATTTGGAAACACAGAATCGTGATCGGATCATAAAAAATCTTCGTCCAACATTAATCTGCAGCCCTTCCTTTTCGACTGGAAGCTTTAATTTTAGAATTTTGTCTGAAGCATACCTGGATCAGAGCTGTAATTGGATATGGTGTAACACTTGCTCTGCGGTTAACCATACTGATAAGATTAATAATTTTGAAATTTCTGGTATCATTACAACATTAAGCAAACAATGTGATTTTTCTAAAAGTGATGGACTTCATAAAGTTTTCGATGGTGTAAAGAATTGTGCGAAAGAAAATTGTGATAACTGTATTTATTACGCCGAAATATCTTCTGATGATCCTAAGAATATAGTGAAAGGTCGGTGATTAAATGAAAAATGAAAAATATTACATTGATCAATTGGAAACGAGTCTTCGATTAAGCAATAAACAATGCATACAAGAAGAAATGATTGATATTTTCGAAGAGTTACTTACTGCTTCTACAGATGCTTATTTAGAGGCTTATGAAAATCACAATTTAACTCGTCTGAAAGAATTACTTGATGATCAACATAATCTGAGAAGGGAATTTACAAAGATAATACGTGATTATCCGGATCAATTGATTTCTATTTCAAGTAAACTTGTACAAACTTACAACATTTTTAATAAAATACTACAATTAGAAAATCATAAATTAAGTCGGGAAGATTATTTGAATACAATTACAAAGACATATAGCAGAGCTGAAGAAATCTTGAATTATCTATATGATCATACCAATGTTCAGCATAAAACTATGGTTGGTGAACTTCATATTTCAGGCAGTACACTTACGGACACTCTTAAGGTATTGGAAAGTTGTAATTTTGTAAGACGAATTGGGACAGGGAAATATACCTTTTTTAATTTGACTAATGATGGGAGAAAATATGTCTGCGATAATACTGCTATTACAAATGATGAAAGTATTGTAGATGAAAGCATATTTCAGGAGGAATCTCGACAAATGGCTTTGAATAAGGCAAAATATGCGAAAGTGCTTGTTGAGCAGAAAACTTTTATATCTCATCGCGAATATGCAGATTGGGGTGAATCCAATAATAAATTTACTGCTCTTATTAGCAACACCTATGAGATTTAAGAGAGGTGAAATAGTATATGACTCAATTAGAAAATAATTTGAAAATTTTAAATGAACTTGATTCTCACTGGTTGGAAACTGTTTCCAACGAGATGAAGAAAGAAAATGGTACGACTACGCCAGAATTAGTAAAGGCTTATAATAGATTATGGCGTACGTTGAGAGCTGCTTTTAAAGAAGATAAAGAGCTGGCATTAGAAATTTTTCAAAATAACACAGAAGGTGATGGAACCTGGTTGCTGAAGGATATAGAAAATTCTTTGAAAATATATTTTTCTTTTTCATGTCTTCGTAAAATTCAGGAGAAACAATCTGAACAAGTAAAAACAGTGTTGGATTATGTGTTTGAAAATGCGATTCTTTATTATGATCCACAATTTATGAATGAGTATGAAAAATATAATTGCAAATCAAAAATAGATTTTTTGAATGTTGCAAAAGCACTAAATGCATTGGTGAGTTTTTATTTGAATCGCCATTTTTCTTCGAAAATTATGTTGAAAGATCTGGAAGAGGAAACAGGGTTGAACGCGGAACTATGTAGTTATATTGTAAATATAATTATGGAAGATTATCAAAAATTGCAATTGAATTTTATCATAGATTCTCTGCAGGAACTGCAGAATCGCTGAGAAGTAAAAAGGATAAGCCTCTTTTGACAAAAATCTCATTTTACAGTACTGTGAGAAGAAAAAGGGGGCATTTACCATGAATTTGCAGGAAAAAATGGAAGGCTATTTGGAATATTGTATCTACAGAAAAGAACTGGATGTCAAAACGGTTAAAGCGTATCGTATTGACCTGAACCAGTTCTTTTCTTTTACATGCTGTGATGAGCCGGAAAAGGAAACAATTGAGAGATATATTACGGATCTGCATAAAAAATATAAGCAGAAAACAGTAAAAAGGAAAATTGCTTCAGTAAAAGCTTTTTATAGCTATCTGGAAGAAGAGGAAGTGCTGAAACAGAATCCTTTTCGAAAAATAAAAGTTAAATTTAAAGAGACAATCGTTCTTCCCCGAATTATTCCCAGAGAAGAAATAGAGCAGCTCCTTAATTATATGTATGCTTACCTGAATGATCTTTCTGGAATTGGATATAAACATGGTTTGCGTGATGCAGCGGTTGTAGAGCTGTTTTTTGCTACTGGCGCCAGAGTATATGAGATTTCGAACATTCGAAGTGAGAGCATAAATCTGAATTCCGGACTGATAAGAATTATGGGAAAAGGTGGAAAAGAGCGGTATATTCAAATCAGCAATGAAGCAGTTCTGGTAATTTTGCGAAAATACTATGCGGAAAATGAGAAGGATATAAAAAAGAGTGGATATTTTTTTGTGAATAACAGAGGTAACAGATACACAGAACAATCCATTCGTTTTATGTTAAAGAAATACACGAAGAAGGCCGGGATTGAAACGAAAATTACACCCCATATGTTCCGGCATTCATTTGCCACATATTTGATTGAGGAAGGTGTAGATGTAAGCTGTGTACAGCAGATTCTGGGGCATTCATCAATAAAAACGACCCAGATATATATTCATGTAGCTGCCAAAAAGCAAGCGGATATTTTGAGAGAGCTGCATCCAAGGAATAATATGAAAATTGTAAATGTTGCGTGAAAAATGCACCGGAAATATAAGAATTCTCTGGCCAGCTGAAAAGGTGGTCTTATTGTCGTATGTCAATATTGGAGATGGTTTGAACAAGGAGGCAATTTATAAAGACTATATTAGTATGGAAAAATGAACCAATATTTGTTATAATCGGAACTAAGATAATTAGCAGTTATCCATTAGTTAGGCAGGCTAGGATGACGTTTTGCTGATAATATGTGGAATTGGGAGGCGGCTACTATGAACAATTTTCCTGAATTAAGTGTAATTATACCTGTTTACAATGTTCAAAGTGAATTAAGAACGTGCTTGGAATCTGTAATTAATCAGACTTATCGGAATATGGAAATAATTATCATTGATGATGCATCTACAGATGACTCTGCTCATATTATTGAAGAATATGCTGCTAAATGCCAACTTATAAAACCAGTTTTTCTACAGCATAATATTGGTGTCGGGGATGTTCGAAATCATGGAATTTCTTTAGCGAGAGGGCATTATATTGGATTTGTCGACGGCGATGACTGGATTGATATGAATTTTTATCAAAATCTAATTAACTCAATAAAATCCAATGATAGTGATATTGCTGTATGTGGTATAAAAACAGAATACAATAATTCACAGAATTATCAATTGCGCTATAAATATAATTCTGAAAATTGCATCACCGGAGAGTATGCATTAAAACTCCTTACAAAATCCGAAAACTATGGATACTTCATAACTCCAATTGTCAATAATAAAATTTACGATGCTGATTTTTTAAAAAATACGGATATTTATTTCAACTCCGCTCGTAGCTTCCAGGATGACTTCTTTTCGTTTTTTGCAATTTTATACTCAAAAAGAATATCTTTAGTAACAGATACATATTATCATTATTATCAAAGACAAAGTTCCACAACTCATACATTTTCCAAAAGACTGGTTACAGATTGTCTTGATACTTTAGTTCAAATCCGAGATATCCTGCAGAAAAACATGTGCCTGGAGAAGTACAAAAAAGAATATTATTCATATGTAGAACGGTTAATAACCTCTCTCTTAGATATGCTTATAAGAAAAGAACAAGATTCTATCACCCAGAAAGAATATCTCAAATATATTATTTCAAAATTTGGTAATAATTTTACCATCTCAGAAGTTATTGATTATATTGATGCAAGTCGTATTTTTAGTTTTTTTGATTTATGAGTGATTAAAAATACCCGTTTCTAATCTGCAAAAACCAGAAACAGGTATTTTATATTATGTCATTTTAAAATATAGGAATCCATATAAACGTTGTATTTTTCTTTAAATGAAAGAACATATTTTTGGTCAGGTGTATTGTCCAGACGTCCCAATGCTTTGTAAACATGTTTAAGAAGAAAATACTGGTGATCCTGTATTGCTTTTTCAATGTGCTCATCTATCCATTTGTTGATAAACACTATATCATTAAAATCCCCTATTTTTCCGATTGCCTCTATAATACTTGCTACAGTAAAGTAATTTTGTTCTATATCCATCTGTTTAAGCAGACTCTGACGACCTTCATATAATTTTTTCTCACCGATAATATCCGCCATATGTTCACGTATGTGACAATTAGGATTGAAAAGAGAATTGATTATTATTTGATTTACATCTTCATGCTCGGTTGTCATAAGGAAACTTTCCAATTTATAACGATTTAAGTCAACTGAGGATGCCTTAGACCGAGAAAAATAGTCAATGATCCATGGAATTGAAATTTTTACCAGCTTTCTATGTTTTGCCAACAATAACATTAAATCGGTTTTCCAGGTTAGAATTTCATCGTCAATATTATTATAGTTAACAAACAGTGTCTCCATAAAATTGCGAACAAACGTTTCGGATATTTTTAAATCATTGCAATTAACCAATAAATTATAATATACATTTAATAACCCTGAAAAAAGTTCTGTTTTATTATCATTTAAGGCATGGATTATTAATGCTTCATAGTCTTTGAAAAATTCTATTAATTCCTTTTCAGTATATTTATCAGATGATTTATTCAAAATATTTGTTATAATGCTGATGTTAGAACCAAAATATTCTTGTATGTAATCAATAAATCTTTCTCTTGACTCACATACAAGGTTGGTAATACCACATAAGTTTAATGCTTCATGGAAATCTGATAAGTATTGATTTTCATTAATAAAATTTCTTATAGTGGCTGTTAAAAATCTCAAATTTGAAGGATCGTACTCTATATATGTAAGGTGGGTCAGATCAAATGGGATTTTTGAAGATTTTTGCTTAATCATAAGTATATTTTGTGCATCCTTAAAAGAATGTGCTATCCCCAACTCATAAAACACATTTGGATTATATGCAGTTAAATCAGCAATAATGTATCTTGACTTTAATATTTCAGTTAATATTTTATTTAAGATTGGCTTAGAACCGGCAATCTCATCTGCTCGATTACAAATCAGACCATTATCATTCAAATCTTTTTTGATTGTTCCATAGATAAAGTCAAATTCCGGACTGAATGGCATTAACATAAAACAGCGATTTTTTTCTATGGGTATTTTGTCATTGATAAATTGTTTAGGATAAATTTTATAATCTTTCACAGTAGCTACCTCCCAATCTTCCGTATGATATAGCAACTTGCTATCCTTATATTTTCTCATACAGGATAACTGCTAATTATCCAACATACGCCGAACATACCTCTATGCATCTGTTTTTTAACAAGCATTTCTTGAAAAAGTGAGAAAAGGTTGAAAAACAGGAGAAAAACCACAATTTGCCAGATTGACAAAATTTGTCTAAAGCGGTATTATTTTCTAGATAGATAAAGATGTATAAGAATAAACGGCATTTTAAGAGAAACAGCCGGTGGGAGGGTAAAGAGTTTTATGAGTAGCAGCATAAGTAAGCGACCAAAGATATTCAATCATTGGAGAATGGTTATGATATTTCTGATAGCTTATGATTTTATAGCGATATTGTTTTCGTATCTGGTAGCCTTGTGGGTACGCTTTGACTGCAATTTTGGTGACGTTCCGGAATTGTATCTACAGACGTATTTTAAGACTATCTTTATTTATGCAATTTTTTGTATCCTTGTATTCTGGGTAGCGAAGCTGTACCGCAGTATCTGGAGATTCGCCAGCTATATGGAGCTGATCCGTGTGATCGCATCTACCATAATCACCGGTGTGGTTTATACGATTTCAGTATGTGTATTTGTCACCAGAATGCCGGTTTCCTATTTCATATTTGAAGAAATACATAGAACCGTTTCTTCCTTCTGTAATAATGCTGACTTTAGTAACACCATTATTTAGTGGCTGGATAACGAATAAATCGCTGGAGGAACTGTTTGTTGCGCTGAAAGGCATACCGGCAGCTGCTCCTTTGATTGTTGTGTTTTTGGGACTTTTTATCTGGTTAAAGAAGGAGGACTAAGGTGAGAGTATATATTGCGTCCAAATATATTGCCCATAAGGAATTAAACAGAAAAATTTACGAGGAATTAGTTCGTGCAAAAATCCCAGTCTTTTTACCAGAATGCATAAATATGGATGCAATTGATTTAAATAGATCCTATATTGTGGCAGAAAAGTGTTTTGCGGAGATTGAAAAATGTAATGTAATATTAGCTGTTTGTCCATTTGGAAAAAGTGTTTCAAGTGAGCTTGGATATGCCATTGCATTGAGAAGAGCGTTAAAACAAGAAAAAGTTATCATTGCTTTATATTTAGATTTTGAAAAAGAGGCAATGCTGATACCATATGTAGATAAGAGTTTTGAAGATATACAGGAATGTATAGAATATTTAAAGAAATTGGAAGTATAATTCCCCCGCTCTTCAACCTTGAGTGGGGGAATCAAGAATGTTTGTTACTGTTTTACATTAAAACTGCCATTTGATTTCTTCATCAATCTTGATTACCTTTCTGAGATACACGAGCAGAAATCTGTCATCTTAAATGCCAACCTGGAATTTTCCCAATGGGTGAATGTACTTTACGACCAGCGGATGACGACGGCACTGATTGGCAGGCTGACTCACCATGTGGAACTGATCCTGTTTCCTGGTGTCAATAACCGTCTGCGAGAATCCAGCATCAATGAAACACTTTCAAAGATCACCAGCCAGAAAGATTAAGTCTGGTTTCGAGTAAACAAAATATAAAAATGTCTGCAATGTCCTTTTATATGACTGGCAGAGTACCTGCCAGCCGGGCTTGCAATTACCTACAAAATGTAGCTGCAACGACCTACAAAAAGTTTTTGCAATTTTATGCAAAAAAGTCTTGCAAAAAACACCTATTAATAGTTACATTAACTGTATTGGCTAGCAGAAGGAATGACGCTGGGGTTAACAGTAAAAGGAGTGCTTCTTGTAGTAGTACCACTTTTCTTTCTTATAATTACAGAAATATTAAAAAGTAGTTGCGCAAAGAAAGGGGAGACGCGTATGAACATTGAAAAAAACTCTAATGCACAGAACATAGCAATAAACATCATGAACATTTTAAGTGGTGGTATGGCAGGAAGTGCTCTGTTAGCCAATGCAGTTAATAAGAATGAAGTATAGAGGAGCAAATATCTATAAGAGACGCCAACCATTGAGATATGGTAAAGATGAGAGGTGACCAGTTATTAATGACTGATGAAGAGAGATGGAGAGCGAGTATAGATCAAATATACACATATGGGAATAGCCAATATCCTGAGTGGAGAGTTGTTGCAGTAAAATCAATCCGTAAGCTCCTATTTAATTTAGAAGAGTTTTACGGAGATATGTTGCCCGATTTAGAATACGAGGGAAGTCAGGTGGATATCGTTCATGGTCAAATTCGTAACGGTTGGTTCTACGAAGCTATATCTCAAGCTGAGCAAGCCATTGAAGATTTATTCTCGACAATGATGAATCTTGAAAATTTATCTTACTTTGCGAAAAATGTTGTTCAGTATAATGCCACGAAGGTCAAAAAATACATATGGAAATTTGATGTTGAAGATTTAGAATATATTTGTGGGCAGTTCCGCGTTCCATATTTTCCCTTGGATGAGGTGTGGGAAAAAGAAAAGGTATTTGACTCATACAAGGAAGCGGTTCTTCGTACGCAGGGCTATTTAAAGGAACTGAAAGAGTTTCACAGAAAATATTATGTGGATTATTGTCAGTATAAACACGGATTGGCGGTAGCACTTTCACCTGCTGAAAATCCAATTATGAAGGGGGACGCTGAACGAATAAACAGTATTCTCAAAAAACCGGAGAAATGCGGTTTGTGGACGTTTCATCAAGGCACAGTTGGTGATTACGAAAAGCGAACAGGGAGTCTTCCGGCGCTGGGTATTATTTTAAAACAAGACATGCAAGCGCATGTACGAGAGCTTCATGATGAAGGTAATCTGCTTTATCACACAATTCATCTGGCGGATATAGATGAAATCGTAAGCATCACTGAGAAGGCGTGTATTTTGTTGAATGTATTATGGAAAAATATCATAGGTGTTTGCATGGAAAAGGACACAGATGATTTTAGAGAGGTAGCCTTTCCTTCTGAAACGTTGAAACGATATTTTGTAATTGGATTTCCGAGAGATTAAACACGAATGAAGGAGAAACAAACATATGACATAGAAACAATCCATGGTGATGCGTGGAATATTGCTTATTGAATACCTAGAGACTGACAATTTAACTATAATATTGGAAGGAGCTGTGAAAATGAATGAATACCGAAAGAGATACAAAATTAAAACGTCAGTTAATGGTGACATCGTTTTTGCCGCTATTCTTTTTGCTTGCTATCAAACAGGTAGACCCCAAAAATGATCTTGTGCTTTTCAAGAAGTTTTTTTGTCAGTATAAAAGTATGGGATTCGAAATTATTCCAAAGGTGTTTTTTCACGATAGCTTTTGGAGAATGCTAACATTACTCATTTGCCTTTTGTGGATAATATTATCAGTTGTGTTTCTGCTTGTGTTCAAGGATTTACAGACAAATAGATTTAGTGGCGGTAAACGAATAGAAAATGTCGAATATGAGGATGATGTAAGTCTTAACTTCTTTGCTTCTTTTTTAATGCCGCTTCTTATGGATGTGTCTAAGTGGCAGGAGTTTTTAGTTTTCTTTGGAATGCTTGGTATGATTTTTGCTCTCATGTCCAAGAGTAATTTGTTCTATCAGAATCCTATATTGATGATTTTGGGATATAGATGTTTTACATATTCTTATCAAGGAAAAGAACAACGATTTATAGGAATTACTAAAGGAAATAAACTTGATACAGCTCGCAAGGTAAAGCAAAAGAAGATTGCGGATGACGTTTATTGGATATATAACGAATGAAGGGATGGTGAAACTCATGCCCAAGGCACGGATTACAAGAGAAATTCAAAAGATTATAAGTGGAAATTACGAGTTTCAGGCATATGTAATGCTAAAGGGTGATCAGCCCATAAAAAAATTCATCTTAGATGAAGGTAATCCTATTAGAGATCATGGTGGATTTAAAAGGAAAATAGAAAAATTTATTTTAGAGACAATAAGAACAAAATATCTTGCAGATGACACAGAATATGAGTACGCTGAACAACTTGAAGCGAATCAGAAAAAAATTTATGTTATTGTTCAAGATGATAATTATAAACCTTTTAAGGTAATAGATATTCCAGATAATGATATACCGGAATTCACTGAAAATGATCGAAATACTGCACAGGGGCTTGTTTTTCGATTTATGCTGGAGAGTGGAGATTCTATATGGGGATATCAGCATTTCTGGCCAATATCAGTTCCAAATAAGAAGAAGTCAAATTTTATGATTAGAGCCATTTCCCCAGAGAAAGGGAATGTGTTCACTGAAATGGAATCTCCAATTTTCCAGATCACACAGAAAGTCGATGTGCTGATCTTAAGGAGTCATGAAGATGATAAGGTAAGGACCGAATTACTGCCATACAATGTTAGTCTGATGGAGCAACATTTTGGCCTTGAAATTTTCATAAGAGCAACAGCGAGTAGTGTTGCTAGAGAGATTGAGGCAAAAGGAATATTCGCTAATCCCGAAATGTTGACCAACTATATTAAGCGGGGTAACAAAAAATACTCTAGAAAAATGATGCGTATTAAAGATTCTAAGGTATTTGAATTAGATACAGTAACATTAAGAGAAAGACTAACACAATCACATCGTTGGAGTGGAAAGTTTGAATTTGACGAGAATAATCAGATTCACATAGGTTATCTTAAGGATGTGGAAGAGATTATTGATTTATTTGATGAGCGATATACTTATTCTGAGATTACTGGTGCAGAGTATGATACATCAGTTAAGATTTTAGCTGTTGAAAATCAGGGTGCGTGATATATAAGATGTCAGGCATTGTTAATGTAACAAAAATAATAGGCCAAGAACTTATAAAATATCTATAAACGCTTTTTTAACTATATTAATTAATGCACAGATTATCTTGCCTGAAATATTAGGGTAGATTACCAGATTTATTTAATCCCAAGAAACCAGATGCGTTTTACGAAGAAGTATAATTGCAATTAGTTGATATAACAAAATTAACTGAATTTGGGAGAAGAAGAATGGAAAAAAATTGCATCGATAGAAAGGCTCTCAGGTATAATTTCCTCAAAAAAATTATTATTAGATTTGATTACGATGGAATGGATGATACGGAACTGGATCAGGTGATTTCCAGTATAAGTATAGAGCTGAAGAAGCATGATTACACAAGCAGGACTGTTGAAATGGAAAAGGAAATGCAGTTTGAATTTAATGATCCTGAGAGTGGGGATTATGCTGAATTGTATGGAAAAAAGGTACGGGAGCAGAAAGTATTTGTATTTCATAATGAAAATCCGCAGATAAGGTTAAGTATATCGTCTTCCAGTGCATGCATTACCATTGAAGAAACCAAATATGTGGATTGCCTGAAGTATTGTGATGTGCTTTGGAAAGTGATGTTAATTATATCTGAACCTGAAAAAGTTCCCTTTTTTATGTTTAAAAGATTTGGGCTGAGAAAGATAAATCAATGCTTTTTGATGGACATAAACCATTTAAACGAATATTTTGAACCGTCACATTATCATGTTTTCAGGCTTCCTGATGAAGCTGATATAAAAGAGAAAGTAATGCAGATAAGGGACAGTCTGGAAATAGCAGATTATAATGTGAACCTGATCAGAACTCTTGTCAGAGGAGAACTGCGTGGAAAAGAAGCTTATCAGGTAAATTATGATGCAGATATGTATTTGATCGATTCGGATAGTATTGCGGAATTGATGAAAAATGAAGACAAAATTGCCCAAATGAATGACTGGCTTTTTACTCTGTATAAGGATGCGGTAACAGAAGCTTTTCTGAATCAACTAATTGATGGAAGCTTCGATAAAAATATGATTGCAGGAGTAGAGGCAAATGGCGAAGATACAGTTTGATACACCATTTAATACACCGTATATTGCCAGTTACACAGAGCCACAGCAAGAAGAGAATAAGAATGAATTTGTCACGGACTATGTAGTAAAAGTAGCTGATACAGTAATAACAATAGAGACAAGACCGAAAAGAAAAAAATTTAAGTCTCGTTTGGTAGAGAAGTGATGCGGAAATTATTTTTTGAAGATTCATTAAAACTGGAACTGAATGTGATAGGATATCATGATCAGGGAGAAAGTATTGTATTTTTTATCAAAACAGATGGGATTGCAGCATATACAGGTCTTGTGGACTGCTATAAGACGGAAGATCAGAATGCAGTTAAAATGGTTCTTGAAAAAGAGCAGGTGGAGAAAATTGATTTTATGTGTTGGACACACCCTCATGATGATCATACATTAGGGTTGGAGAAAATATGGGAGCAGTACTGTACAAAGGATACCTGCTTTTGCTGTACTGATATTATACAAGCAGACTTAGATTTATATTCTGAAGAAGCAAAATTGCTTTTTCAGAATATTAGGGGAATCCATACATCTTCGAAAAGAAAGAAGATGCGGATTATGTATCTGAAGGACTCTACACAGGCTGAAAGACTGCTTTGTGTGGGAAATACAAAGAAATATGAATTTAGGATACAAAGCTTTGCACCAAATTCTGCAATATTGGGAGAGCGCCTTATTGGAAGCCGGGATCAGCAGGGAAATGCGTATTCTATCGGACTCTTTTTATTTTTTGGACAGTATAGTATTATGCTTGCCGGTGATGTGGAGAATCAGACAATACGCAGGATTGCAGATGGTGATATAGAGTATCCGGTTGATTATATAAAAATACCTCACCATGGTTCAAAATCAGCTTCTTTTTTACCTGACAAAATGCGCGGTCTCAATTTGCTTGCGCCTGATATTGCCGCAACAACTTTGTTTCGAATACATAGCTTGCCGGAGGAGCAGGTATTGGCAAAATATGATAACTGGGGATGCGGCGAAATTTATTTGACTGGAAACATGGAAAAAGGGAAAGATACAGTCGGTTACGGTATTGTGAAAACAACTTTTGATATATTGGAGCAAAATGAATATGATATAGAAACAGAATTGATAGGGGATGCTGCAGTTTATCAAAAGAAAATGGCGGGATAGCACAAATTCAAAGTATCCTTCCCCTTGTTATCGGGAAAGAATACTTTGAGTTTTATTCGAAGATTAGTGAGTAATCCAACAGTTGCAAATGTAGGTATACAGAAGCCTTATATTATAGTAAAGCTGCTCAGAAATTTCCTCATTACGGTAGAGCTCGTTTGTGTGCGATATATCAACGACTGCTCCGTCGGAAGAAACATCATAAAGCGAAGGTCGGCTGCTGTTTGTCTGGGAGTCTTCAGAAACAACCTCAAATATCAACAAGTGAAGCTTGAGGATGTTGATGCAATCTACATCGGAAGGTGCCCGGATGTACATTCTACAGTATGACGTGGGTGTTTCTTTGATCATTTTAATCTTCAATCGTGGATTTTTAGTAGGGTAATGATAAGTTATACGTAAATACAGAGAGTTGTCTCTGAAGACCGTATCAAAAAAGTCTTTATACGATGAATATTTACGTGGTTTCCCGAAAAGTGATTCGAGTATATCGGAGGCTTCCTGATATACAAGGTGCTCGTGTTCAAGTTTGTGGTAAATTGGGGATAAAGACCATAATTCCGTCATAATTGTCCTCCCTTTCTTCTCCTGGAAGTTCTATCTCCTAGGAGTATACTTGTTGTCGAGTGTCTCTTGAGCCCTCGCTTCTATACGACCGTCTCGCATTAGTCTTCCCTCCTTTCTGACGATAAACGATTTATACCTCTTTCGCGGAGGCCAATTTAAAGAGTTTTATAAATGCAAAGATGTAATTCTTTAAATTTTTAAACAAATCAAATATCGATGTCTCATATTTCTTATCAAAAATAGAATTTGAGTTCTTGTAAAAGGTATTCATACAAGTGAGTAAATCCTTTACCATTTCAATATCTTCAAGATTAGAATTATCTATAAAATCAGAGAAAATTAAAAACAATTCACCATCAACTCGATACATATGTTTAGCTGTTTCAGATAGATCAAATACTTTTTCTTCCAGGTTGATATATTTGGGAACTGATGACGGTACAGTTCCACTATAGGAAGAAGCGAGCAGCAGATCATCCAGGTCGTAGCCCAAAAAGGGAGCTAGACGACATAAGGTTCGGATACTTGGTCTGCATTTCCCTTGCTCAATACGGCTTAATTGTACGTTGCTGATATTGCATTTTTTTGCAAGGTCTTCTTGGGAAATATTTTTTCGCTCTCGGGTATTTTTGATTAAAAGATTAATAGGTTCAAGCTGTTCATAAATTAATTCGTCAGGAGGAGATTGCGCGAAGCTGGTTGCTGAAGATAAATTAAGATCAGTTTTGGCTAAAGTTGTATCAACCATATTATTCCGCCTTTCATAAAAATTCATCCACTCATGTTTTAGTGGGAAAAAACATGAAGAAACTATAGTCATAGTAACATGAATGAAACGTTATGTCAATTAAAATGATAAGAAAAACAAATGTAAAAATTTAACTTTTATAAGAAGAAATATTAAAATAGGTGCGAAAATATAAAAAAATAGTTTGCTAAAAAGGAAATGGTGTTAATAAAACAAATAGTAAATGTTTAACATAATATCCTTTACAAGTAGTGGAAAAACAGTTATACTGAAGTTGATAGAAGCAAGTATCTTAGAGTTGTTTAAAAGTGGAGGATATGGCATGAATGTTAATAAGATTAATTTAATGTATCAGGCAGAATATGACAAAGAAAAAACAACCTTCGAAGATATTCAAGGAATGCAGGAAGTAAAGTATGCATTGAAGGGTGAGGCTGGGGAAAATTTAAAGAAATTGAATGACCCAAATGCAGAATTAAATTTTCAGAAGCTCCTGGATGGCAAAAGCGCGGTATGCTTTTTTGTTGGATTTAAAAATACCGGTAAAAGCACATATTTAAAGTGCATGTTTAATTTTTGCGCCAATACTGCACAGCTGCAGAGGGAAAAGAAGAGAATAATACTGCCTGTTTTGAATGCTGGAACAGAAGAAAATATTGCCCCCTATGAGAAAGTGATAAATAATATTAAGGGAATATGTGATAAGCTGTCAGAAGAATATCCTGAGACGAAAGAACTATATTTAGAAACTGGTGTTGAAAAGTTTTATCAATATATTATAGAAACCAAAGGTAGTCTTTTGCCGGAACTGGATTTTGAGGAAGAATGTTCCATGCCGGAAGTTCGTCGAAAAAGTACACGTATCGGCAAGCTTCAGAAAAAGTATTCTCTAAGCTATCAGTTATTGAGGCTTAAATTTTATCTGTCAAATTATTGTTCTGATATAGAAAAGGTGGTAATTATTATTGATAATATCCACAAACTCCGCTATGACAATGAAAAAATACAGGAATTTATCCGCTATTATTTGGATGTTTTTGAATGTCTGGAAAACGAAAATTCAAGAGACTCTCAAAGGCATATCCAGACTTATCTTATTATAGCAGCAAGACCGGTTACATACAGACAATTAAAGAATGATGATAAGATTAATTCGTACATATCCTCCAGTGTCCTGATTTGGAAAAATAATAAAATTGATACAGTTCAGCTGTTCGAGAAGATTGGAATGGGGCTTAAGACTCAGATTAGCGTGGATTCAGAAGTCGCACCACAACATGATATTTCATATAGGGAAAGCTTGTATCATTTAGGCATAAAATTTAAGTATAAATACTCCAGTATGATTGAGCAGCTTTGTTTTTCTGATTATGATTTAATGACAGAAGCGTATTATCGGATATTGTCTAATATAACATGGGTAAAAAAGGGTAGTTTCAGATATTCGTCTAACGGTGTTGCGCAAAAAGGTGTTTCTTACACGAATATTACATGCATACGCGCGCTGGCATGTGGCAATAACAAGCTATATCGGAATAATGTTATGACTGAAAATGCCAGAAGTATAGATTGCCTGATTCCCAATTTGCTTTATAATACGGAAAGTCAAAATTATGGAGTTTTTATTTTATATACAATGAAATTCTTTTTGCGAAGATTCAGCGAAAAGATGGAATATGGAGACGATTATATTGTTTTGAAGGATTATATGCGATGCTTTACATCTGTATTTCCCACTATTCCAGAAAAGGTATTTATTGAAACAATCGTATATTTATTTAAAGCAGAGGTATTAAGGAAAAGCGTTGTAGATATTGAAGGTCCAAGTGGTGAAGTATATGACTGTATGTATGACGTAGAAATTGGAACGGAAAATAAAATGTATATTACATCAAGAGGCAGAAGGCTTTTTGATATGTTGAAGGAGGATTCGGTACTGCTTGAAATATGCCGCGAAGATATGTATCGGGAAATTCCAATTTTAGATGATAATATGAAGTCAAGTTACGACTTGATGATGGAGGGCAAACAAAATATATTGTTTTTAGATTTACTTGACATTATAAAAAAGATCTTTGATGAAGAAAGAGAATACTTTGAACTAGTGTACAAAAATAAGAAAAAAGATATATTTGTTGAAAATTTTGGAAAAAGACCTCTGGCGCTGACTTTATTAGAGGGAGTTTCCAAATCCATACAGTATTCTGGATGCTGCAATGTTATCGGCAGTTTAGAAAAGACGAAAAAATATATTACTGACAAATGGAGTGAATTTATGGTTTATTGATAAGAATATTAATAGTGATAGTGATAGCTGCCTTTTTTTTGATGTTAGGGTATATGTTGGAAAAAAAGATTGCCAAACAGATTGATAAAAAAAAAGGGAAATGCAAGAGGAAGAAGTGAGATATAGCATTGAAATAATTAAGAATGAGCTGTCTGACTTGCCGATATATAAGCTGGATCGAAATAATCAGTATGCCGAAAAATAAATATGAGCACGATTGGATTTATGATGAAGTTGGTATTTATAAATCCGATTATGACCGGACTTTTTTATATCGTTGCTCAGAATGATTTTGCCGGCTATGTTTATGACGATTGCAATTATTCCTTTTGTGTTAATTCTAATTAAAGTTATTCAACTTATTGGATGTGTTATAGTTATTTTTTGCGGATATTTCTTTAAACAATTTTCAGATAAATTAGTGGATAAAATTGATCATAATAAAACCGCTGCACTAATAAGATTTATTGCTGCGATAATAATTATTGTAGTAGAAATAATACTTTTAACAGGTCATACGCTTCCACAGTTTAGCTAAAGTAGTTTTGCACTCAATGATGCAGGGAAGTAGATACTGACTGGATTTTATTCTCGGCAGAAAATTGGCTGGTGTTATTGTAGGGATATGCAGTAAATGAGATAGGGACAGGATAGTGCTGATAGGGCATTGTCCTGTCCCTGTTTTTTGTTCTGAAGGATAGAAATACACAAAAGGATCGCCTTGGCAAAGATTTATTTGAATTATTTGCAGGAAATGCGCGAATAATAGAAGTAAACTTGACTATACGGAATTTTATGAGTATAATATTATCATAGAGCAATTATACGAGGAGGATTTGCCATGTTACTTCAGTTTTCTGTAACAAATCATCGTTCGATAAAAGAGACTGCTATCATAAGCATGAAAGCTGCCGCAGATAAAACTATGAAAGAAAGTAAGCGCTTAATTTTTAGGTATGATAGAAAAATCCCCGACTACTTTTCAGTAGC
>OLNN01000415.1_pt1 | contig 46223 bp, 35 predicted proteins | sample 1672141 | NCBI WGS metagenome assembly OLNN01 (sample SAMEA3136652, study PRJEB25190) | human gut metagenome | biome: human gut; feature: human-associated habitat; material: faeces | place: Austria | collected 2013
GCCGCCTCAAACAGGCGACGGCGAGACATCATCCTATCGGTCATCAGAACCTCCCCAATGCTTGCGATACACGCGAACTACCGCGCGCTCAAACGCGCCGTGCGGCACGCCCATATGTCGGCCTTCCTCATAGCGCTGTTCGGCACGGTCGAGCAAGCGGCCCAGCTGTGTAAAGCGACCCGTCTTGTCGGTCGCCACAATGGGCTGCTGGCTCAGGATACGATACGGCAAGTTGGCGGTATAGGTATCGAGCCGCAGCAGCGCCACGATAAAAAACACCGCCGCACCCAACAAAAAGCCAAAGCCGTAAAACTGCTGCGGCAATAGCAACGAAACGGCAGTCGCCAGCCCGGCCACACCGGCAAACAGGCCCGAAGCCAGCACGGCCCCCTTATAGTCGGTAAAGTACAGCAAGATAAGCATCACCGTATTGCCCACGGCATACAGGCCATAGCCCACGCACAGCGTGCGAAAATACCCGTGCATAAGGTTGTTAAAGCCCAACGGTAGGGCCGACAGCACCGTGGTCTCGAGCGAAATGACCGCCGCGGTCACAAACAGCTGCTTGAGCGCACAAAAGCGCAGTTCGCTGTTGAGCGTGGAGAGCATCTCCTCCTCTGCCACCACAATATCGCCTACCACGCCGCCGTCATTGAACAGGCTGTAGTAGTCGCGGTAGCGCGGATAGAAGTTGACCTCGACCGAGACCACAAAGTTGACGGTCGTGACCAGGATCGTCAAAAACGCAATGAGCGCCGGCACATCGTAGTAGGGCGCACCATAAAACAAGCCCTTGACCTGCACGCCAATGGGACCGGCCCAAATAATCACCAGGTGCGCAAAGAGTCCCAGATTGGTTAACAGACCCGTGAGCGCCAGCGGCATAAACTGATCGAGCCACCGCAAAAAGGGCCAGGGGCTGCGGTCGCTCTGAGGAAAATACCGGTACAGCAGCACCACGTCCCAGGCGAGCATGACGCCGTAGCCCAGAGCAATTGACGCCAACAGACCCTCGACCGGCGGCAGTCCCAGCGCCAGCGCGGCCAGGGCGCACAGGCACGCCACGCCAATGGCAGCCGCAAAGCTGCACAGAATGCCGCGGTAGTCCTTGATGGCCGTGAGGTAACTCATGCCGTTCCAGTTAACGATCATAATGTTGAACAGCCACAGGCACAGCAGCCCCTGCAGCAGCGTGGCACCCGAGAACAGCAAAAAGACGCCGTAGAGCACCGTGCCCGCAACGAGCATGATGGTATTAGATCCCCAAAACGAAGGCAGGATCTCATCCTCGCGCTCGGCAAACAACATATCGGCCAAAAAGCGCGTGACCGGCATAGAGAAAAAGCTCGTGAGCAAAAGTGAGGCCAGCAGTGTGTAGGTCACCATGCACACCAGCAGATCCTGGTTGGCACGGCCCACACCCCACAGACCGCACAGCACCAAGATACCCACCTGGAGCAGCACGCCCAACAGCATGGGACCCGTGCACACAATGCCGGCGTAGCCGAAAGCACGCATCGTGGCAAACAGGCCCTTGCGCCTAAACAGGCGCTTGAGCTCAAAACCAATTCCGGCCATCGGCTACTCCCCCTCTCTGGGCAGGTTAAACGAACACGCCGTCTCGTCGTACAGCGCGCGATAGTTGGCGAGCATCTGCTCGTGCAAAAAGTACGTGGCAACGCGACGCTGCCCGCGCTCCCCCATCTCAATGCGACGGGCGCGGCTCACACACATGCGCTCCATGGCATCGGCCAAGCCCTTGCGATACATGGGCGGCGTCACAAAACCCGCGACGCCAAAGTCGTCGCCCGGGGCGCCTTCGAGCAGCTCACGGCAGCAGCCCACCTCGGTCGTCACGCAGGGACGACGCGCTGCAAGCGACTCCAGCACGCTAAGCGGCTGGCCCTCGGAGATGCTCGTCAAAATGGTAAAGTCGAGCTTTTCCATGTACTCGACCACGTTGACGCGACCGGTAAAGATCAGGTCGCGCACGCCCAGGGTATCGACCAGCGCGTGGCACTCGGCGCCGTACTCTTCGTCGTCCACGCCGCCCATGATGTGCAGGCGCACCTTGGGCAGGCGCTCGTGCAACTCAAAGAAGGCATAGATCATGGTCTTGACGTCCTTGATGGGCGCCAGGCGCACCACAGCGCCAATGTCCACCCAGCCGTCATCGGGCTTTAAGGGAATGTCCTTAAAGCGGTTGAACTGGATGCCGTTGGGGATGACCAGGCATTTGTCCGCATCGCAGCCCATATCGATCTGCGTCTTGCGGGCGTTATGGAACAAACTCGTCACGCGGAAGGCGCGGCGGTAGATCTCCTCCGAAAGCAGGTAGAAAAAGCGGATCCAGCGGTCCTTAAACGACGGCACCACCCAATCGGCGCGAATGATCTCTTCCTCGCGCTCGCGGGTATAGATCCCATGTTCGGTCAGCAGCACCGGCGCATGGCGAACGCTTGAGCCCAGGCAGGCGAGCAGGCCACCGTAGCCGGTCGAGATGGCGTGGTACACATCGGCCACCGGCACCTCGCTGCCCAACAGGTAGAGCACGGGAAGCAACATGGAGCGCATGGTGTGGAATGCGTCGGCAAAAGGCGTGTAGGGGTACTCGGCAAGGCACACGTCGCGGAAGATATCCATAAACGTGCGGCTCTGCAAAAACGAGAGCGGATGTACGCGACGGCGCTGGAAGATATCGAACAGCACGTCCCAGTCCGGATTGGAGAGCGACACCAGGCGGCGTAGCGCCTCGCGCTCGCGGTCGTTAAAACTGGCTTCGTGTTGCTCGCCCGAAAGCCGCAGGGCATCGTCCAGGAACACCTCGTGCACCTCGACCACGTTGCTGGGCAGCTCGTAGACAAATTTGCCGCGGTCGGCAGCATGCGCGCCAATCACCCACAGCACGAACTCGTGCTCGGGCATGGCCTGGATAAAGTCATGCATCCAGGTAGATACGCCGCCGTGCACATAGGGGTAGCAACCCTCGAGTACCAAGCAGATTCTCATCTGTCGCCACCCTCCTTGCGCTCGATCGTCAGGGTATTATCATTTGCCTTGAGCAGATACAGATTGCCCGTAAGGTGCGTCAGTTCGCCACCCGTCACCGCACCCGGCTCGCCATTATTGGCGCGGAACATGAGCCACGCCTCGTCGTGGAAATTGCCAAGGCTGAGCGTCCAGGCATCCGCACTGGTATCCACGCTCACCGTAACCGACGAAAAGCGCTGAATGGCGCCCGAGCATTCCGAGCCGGTCTGGCGGCGCAGGTCGGGCGCAGACTTGGTAAGCCAGTCCAGGTAGTCGGTCAGGCCGCCCTTGTAGACTTCCCAGCCCTCCTTGGCGCCGCGATCGGGATCGAGCAGGTCGTCCGGGTGCATAAAGTGCGTACTCACGTAGTGCATGTTGAGCTCGGACACGGCAGCCAGGCGCATATAGGAATCGTCGACCATGCCGCCCGAGACAATACGCGGCTGCTCCACAATACCATCGCTCGCCACGCCAAACTCCTGCACGTACGGCAGGTCGGTACCGTCCTCAAAGTACGTACTAGCAATAGTCTTAATGCGCGGAACGTCGGTGCCGATAAGCTTACGCGCGCGGGCCGAAAGGATATTCGACGGTGGCACGTAGACCGAGCCGTGCGCGTTGGGCAGCACCTCGTCCTGGAAGGCTATAAGCTCGTTGAGCGAAGCGACGAGCGTTTCCTTGTTTTTCCACGTCTTGTAGACGTACAACGTACCATAGTCGGTGTCCCAGAGCGCAAGCGGCTGATGGTTGTAGCCGTGAAAGCCCAGCTCTCCGCCCATCTGCAGCAGCATGCCGCCAAAGTAGCGGAACTGCGTGGTATCGGCCTGGCGCGCGGGCTCGGTCTGGTTGACCGCGTCCTCGTAGTTTTCGATCATCACGCCGATATAGCGAATGCCGTATTTTTGCGCGAGCTTTTGCAGATCGGGCCACCAGACCTTGGCATAAAAATCGGCGACGGAAAGCCCGTAGTCGCGCTTGATGTAGGTGCCGTCGCCCGAGGGCACAGGGCTAGGAAAGTCGTCCAAATAGAACACGGCGCTGTTGATGACCGGATAGGCCGTGGCATCACCCAGCAAGCTTATGGCCGAAGCATAGAACCCACGCATGACCTTGTCGTAGATGCCAATGTTGCACACCACGGTGTGACCACTGCCGCAATCGTTAGACCAAATGAGCGGCGTGCCCGCGTCACCGGTCTTTGCCCATACGTGCGCCGTATCGCGCAATGAAACCGAGAGCGAAGAATCGAAGGGATCCGAGAACTCGTAGCGCTCTCCTCCGCCCAACATAAAGTCCTCGCTCGGAACGATACTTTCGGCTTTCGCATAGTCATATCCGGCCGATTCGATCCCAAGCTTGGAAGCAATAGCCTGCAGGTAGTTCGAGTTATCTGGCGTCATGCCCAGCATGAGTGAGCCGCCCGCACCCACCCAACTCATCAGATCGGTCAGATGCGTACCCAGTCCGTCAAGCGAGGGCATAAGCACAATCACGCGATCAAACGACGTGAGCGATGGAATCGCGTCCGCACCGTCGGTGGCAATATCAACATCGCGATGGGCGATCTTCATGTCCAGCAAAATCTGGTCGAACTGTTCCTTTACGTCCTCGACGCCAGCTTGATCGGAATCGGTAATGACCAGGCACGTGGGCTTTTGGCCAAAGATTGCCGAGGAGGCCGGCACCGCATCGTTGGCGGCCAGCATCCCCAGCTTATGCTGGCCCGCACTGTACTGCACGCCGGCACGCTCCACCAGCAACACGGCGGCCATAGCAATAAAGACCGCCCACACCACAAGGAGTCCCATCCAACGAAAGCGGCCTGCACGGTCGCGGATATGTTGCGCCACGCTCATCTGGCCTCCTCCCCGTCGCGCCAAAACGCCAACTTTTCGCGGTTGTCGGCGCTCAAATATACATGTTGCTTGTCAATCGCATCGATCACACGGTGGACCTCGTCACCGTCACGGCGCATCACGGCCAGGCGCAGGCAAAGCATCCAAACCTCCTGCTCCTCGGGCACGTCGAGCACCAGCTGGTTAGTCACGGCCTGCGACTCGTCGATCTGTCCGACATCGGCCAGCGCCGTCGCGTATCGAATGCGCAGCTCAAGGGTATCCTCGCGCTCGCAGCGACGCGCAAGCAGGCGCGCGTACTGTTGGCGCTGAATCTGAGCAACGCGCCCCTCAGCCAAACCCGAGCCCAAGTATTCACCAAGAAAATCACAGTATTCGTTGAGGTTTTGCGCGCTCGGGTCCGTCTTGAAGGCACGCTCCAGCTGCTGCAGTTTAAGGTCAGACTCCTTGGAAATCTGCGCCACCGCCGTCGCGGCATAGTGCGCCACCTCAACGTCGTCGTTAAGCTTAGCCGCCTGCAGCTGCGCCAGGTACGCGTCGGGTTCCTCGGTGAGCATGGAGAGCATTAGGCGGCGCCGGTATGCCGGGTCGTTGACAATGAGCGCCTCCTCGAGCGGCACTACGCCTGCATCGGCGTCACGGTCGTGCATCAGGATGCTGCGATGCAGGTCGTCGTTGAAGCGCAGCGACTCCAGCGCAGACTCTTTCAGTCCCTCGCCAAACACCGCGCTGCGGACCGATAGCAAAACCACCAGCAACGGGCCCCACAGCGGCACCAGCACTATCACAGCCAGCATGTGCCCGCGCACCGGCAGCAGGCCCAACTTCATAAGCGTCCACAGCATCAGGCAAACCAGCGCATGAATCAGCAGCAAGACGGCAGCAACGACAAGCGAGATCAAGCGGCACCCCCCTCACCGTCACCGGTGTAAGAGATGTGCTGCAGCAGCGCCACGATGTCCTCGCCGTCAACGGGCTCCACCGCAATCTGCTTGGCGCTCAGGCGCTCGCGGATAATGGGCAGATCGCACGCCTTTGCCTGGCGCATAAGCAGATAGAGCCCGTCGCCGTCGACCAAGCCCGCCGCATCGCTCTCGCGGATTGCCGACCCAATTGCGCCCACCAGCTCGCCGACAGGCTCCACGCCCGGTACCACGCGCAGGAGCAAAAAACTCCCCATCTTGCTATCTGCCAGCGCCTGCTCCGCCGCAAGCTCTTGGCCAAAGGCAGCCTGCTTGAGCACGCAAGTGCCGTCAACGCAGCGTTTATCCTGCGCCACCGCCTCATAGTCAAAGGCACGGCCCAGCGCGCTTTCGACCAACCCGCACAAGATACGGAACAGGTTTTGATAATAGAGGGTCATTTGGTTTTCGGCCGCACAACGCACAAAGATCAACACGGCGGGTGCCCCGTCGCGTTCGATCGTGTATCCAAACATGGGAAGCCCCGGCGTCAGTTCGCGGTTCACCCACAGGTTCGAACGACCCCCGTCGCCCAAAAGAGGTGCAAGCTGCTCAAGCGTGAGCGAGCGTGCGGCATCTTCGGCAATCGCGGGACTTGCTGCCGCCAAACGTGCAAATGCCCCGCCCGAAACATGGTAGATCGCCACCGAATCGTTCTCGAGGATCTCGCCCAGAAGCTCGCAGCACTTGCGATAGATGTCGCGTGGGTTGAGCACGTCGAGCTCCTGCGTCACGGCAAAGATCTTGCCAAAGCTGTCGTGGCGACCCACGATCTGGCGCCTGTACGCGCGCTTGTCCTCGATCGCGTCGTGGTAGAGCTGTGTGAGGAACGTATTGCGGTTGCGCACGAGCTCGTTTTGATCGCGCTCCGCCCTAATGGCCTCGCTGTTGCGCAGCTGCACATAGCCGCACACGGCACCCACCACAAAGTACGCAATAAACGGCAGCCAGTTGGACGGCTCGTAGAACAGGCCCTGGAAGGTATAGCCGTACTGAGTAAAGTAGCTCGCGGCCAAACCCACCGACGCCAGCAGCGCCGCAACCAGGCCAAAGTCCAAACCATACAGCGTGCCGATCAACACCACGTAGAGCAGGCGATAATCGAGCACGTTGAGCTGGGCCGATTGTGAGAACAGATGCTCCAGCACCTCGAACAGAACCCAGGCAACGCCCGTCTCCAGGCATTTAATAGGCAGCGCGCGCATCTGGATGCGGTCGATGGCGGCACGCAGCGGGTTGACCTTCTTTGCGCGGCCAGCATCCCAACGCGCTTGAATGGTCGAAAGATCGCGCAGCAAGTCGTAACGCTGAAACCAGCCATAGCGCACGCGAGCGACGTCACTGGCGGGCAGGGCGTAGCCAGCAGAATCGCCATAGGCAACGGCAAGGCCGGGGAACAACGCCTTGAGGGCCTCGCCCACCTCACCTGGCGTGTGATGGAAGGTATCGGCTACGTCGAGTGTCTCAAAGTTGCCATCCCAGCTGTCGAAGATACGGCGTACCAGCACCGCAAGTTCCTCGGCACACAGCAGGGGAAACGCCGCATCCTGCGCGCCCTGTAGAGCGACCGATCCGGTTGAGCACGCATCGAACAACGACACCAAAAACGGGTCCTCCAGCGCGGCGGACGCGGTATACAGGAACGGTACGCGCAGGATCTTGGTTTGAACGCCCTCGCGAGCAGCGTAGTAGCGGCACAGGTCGTTGGCTGCGCGCGCGATAATGCCCTTGCCCGTTCGCCCCGCGGCATCGGCGGCACCCTCGGCACCCGCGGGCCCTGCTATATACAGCAGTTGGACCCGGCGACCCGCGCACGCACGAAAGACCGTGCGCAGCAGCTCGATATCGCCCACGGTATCGGTATGCGGGGTAAGGTAATTGGATAGGTAGACCATGCGGTCGAACTCGTAGGCCTGCTCCAAGTGCTGGAGCAGCTCTTTCCACGAGGCATGGGGCGACGACTCGTCGCGGTACGCGTCCTGCGCGGCTACGACCTGCACATGGTCCCCGGGGAACGCCTTGGCACAAAAGTCATCGTCAACATATGCGGTGTTGCCAACAACCAGCACCTCCATGGCGCACCCCTCCCCTTAATTCCACATTTGTCATAGTCAAACATGCGTATTGTACGCTGTCAACGCGAGCCAAGGCGCCTTTAAGGCTGTTTTAAGAACTTTTTTAGGGGATGTGGGGACATCGAGAGTGCTAAATGCGCGCCCAATCCGGAAGTATGCGGCAAATTCTTGACATGCCGACCACACTGGATAGTGGCAACGTTTCTACCTGCGGTTTCTTTACATGAAAAGGACGGCGTGCTCGAGGGTTCCGGAATTTACCGCATACTTCCGTCGGACGATTCCGGAAGTGCGGTGAAAAACCGAGATCGACAGACCAGACCCCTGTTTTAGCCTTCCGCGACCTGCGGTTTTGTTGTCGAAATTCGGTTTACGCTCGGAGGTTTCCGATTTCTCCCCGCACTTCCGGAAAGCACGCTTAAACCGCGCGTCCCTAAGCGAAAACCATCGGATATTTGTTTCTCCCCAAATGAGATCCTTGTTTTGCCAGGCCGAATCTTACATCCAAACAAAAAAGAGGGCCGACGCATCAGCCCTCTTCAGGTGTCGCCCGAAGGCTTCCAGCGCAATTGATTTAATTCTAATCGATATCACTTGTTTGACCACGATCACGTCAACCAGTAGAAGCCGCCCATGCTCGATCATTCCATTGCCGGGATGGTGCTTGACTAGTACGTCACACATTGCAAACATGAAAAAAGGGCAACACTCTCAGTCTGAAAGCGTCGCCCTTAAAACTCCCGAAGAGCTTTTGTATTACAGGAAGATACTTTACACCATCTTCCCTTGATTGGCAGATCGAAACAGACACCATTGTGATTTCAAGCAGAAAGCGTTATAGAAAGCGTTATATTAAGTTTGCATTTGCACGTGGTGTTCGCACTATACGCTCAGATGCCATAGTCTACAATGATGGCCTTCTTCACAGACGCTAGGTGGGATTACTCACTAGTAGCCGATATGTCGAAGGCCTTCTTGTATTTAAGGAAATCATATTCTCTAATAAGCCGTCTCAGCTCGCTATTACCGTGGATTATCTTGCGATCGTCCGTGATGAACGCCCTCAGATACTCGAGCAACTCACTTAAATCGAGCTCATCTTCCTCAAATGGCCACAGAGAATTGAGCACAGGGTTATTTAAAAGTGAGCAGTTTAATCAAGAGGGCCTCACCCCCGGGAGCAGGGCGCAGCGCTCGATCTATTGTTCTCCCGGACGGGCAATTTGGCGAGACCACTCGGAAAGGATGGATGAAGCAGCCGTGCGGTTACACCAACATTTCCGACGCGATCAGAATCGCTATTCTTAGCAGAAGAAGCACCGTAGATGCGGCGGTCCAGTTGCTATCGGCGGTCTTGGGGAGTGCCGAGTAAGTCGCGGTTTTGGCCTTGGATATGGAAGTGTTGGCGACCGTGGCTTTGGTCACCTTACCCACATCAAAGCGTCGCCACTACATTCGTCGACGCACACCACACATAAAAACTGCGCCATCCATAAAAATAGGGGATGCCCTCCCTAGGGAAGGAACCCCCTTGCAAAACTTCGGCCAAAGAAAGGCTTCTGTTTTTTGTTGTGAAGAAAGCATAGCTCTTTTTTGGCATCCAAGGCGTTGCGGCAACGCTCGTCACAGATTCATCGTTAATCAGCGTCCACCGGAAACCACGCACTAATCACCTTCGTGAGAAATTCAAATCCAGTAGAGACCTGAAGATTGCCCTGATAATAATCGACGTGCTTATTCATTCTTTGAACAAACACTCTCAGGCTCTTTGCTCGATGTTCGGAAACGCCTTGCGAAGCAAGTTTCCTGTGCGCGTATAGCGTAGTGACAATCTGCTGTATACGGTCATTGCTCATCTTTGACTTACGCTGGTCGAGACCGATACCGGCTATGGTCGACAACTCCCGCGTTACAACGTAGCTTGGCTTAAATTGCGGTCTATCAGCACGCAGGTTATTCAAAATACAGCTATTATGAGCGCATGCATTTCTTAATGACTTGACTGCTTGAAGAATATAGAACTCTTTAAGCATCTCGCGGTCGTCAAACCTATTGGCGCAAAACTTGTAAAAATAGAGAAACGAGCCAAAAGAAATTACTTCGACAAACGCCCACGCGGGAAAGTCGAAATCAGCATACCTGGCAATCAACCCACCAGTGTAGGGACTGTTCTTGCATCTGAGAATCTCGTCTTTGAGCGAATTGCACGGCGCTCCATCTGGCTTCGTGCCATCGTAGGAGGAAATGAAGTCCGAGACGACTGCATAGCCGTCCTCCCGCTCTGTCTCGATGCGCTTTAATAGTTTTACCTTTGCGAAATGCTCCACATCAAGCGTAAGCGGCAGCATTTCATAACGAAGGAGCATGTCGACAATCGACAAATCGACCAGCATCTTAAAGTCTAGATTTGCATACTCTCCCTTGCGGGCTCCTTCTTCAACTTTAGGAAACCCAAGCCGATAGGCGCGCAGACGAAAATAGTTGCTGTTCTTCTCCAGATAGGCTCTGGCATCGTCTTCGCTCATCAGCGAGAAGTGGACGCCTCTCGATTTGAGATGATCAATCTGCTCGGACGCCGTAAGCCACGGCTTTCTATTGGCGTCGGTCATCAGATCTCCGTTCTCAATGATTGGCTTGAGATTCAATGTTAGCGCGTTCAGCCGGGAGAGCCGTTAGGATATGACCGTTATGCAAAATACCCCCTAGAGCAATAACCTGAATACACTAAAACTAAGGAATGTCAATCCGATTAATGGAATTATTTACCGTGCATTTGAGAACATCATCCTGCCCATCAAAAGCCATTGGGAAAAACTGCAGGTAACGGTTTCCGAGTATGTCAGAGTACGTGACGAGGATGCGATAGCCGGCCTCCATCACCGGCTTCGCTTCGCCCCCAAAATAGATAACCAGCTCACTCTCCCCTCCCACTGGAAGCTGTCGAGTCTGGCACCAGGCGACCCGCGGAGTTCCAAAATGGGCCCACTCATTTCTATTCGCAATCCCAACCCTCACATTAACCGCAGGCCCAGCTCCCATACTGGATATTGCATAACGATTAGCGGCATGCTCGTCCACAGGACTCTCGTCGCAAGGAATAGCTGGGGCTCCGCCATCAATCAGCAGACGATCAACGCAGTCCAAAGCACCCGATTTGTATTCATCGTCCCTGGGATCAGCCTCGGTAAACACACCGTGAGCGAAACCGTTCTTCGACATACATAGTTGCTTTTCCGACAAACGGGTTAAGGCAATACAAGGGAGAACGTTCATCACATCAGAATGATTCCGGTCTTCTCTACCAGCTAGCAGCGAGAAATACAGCACCGCGACCGCCGAAATTGAGCCCACTAACGCGCCAAGATACCCAAGCAGGCCGTTAGCGTCCCATACGGGATGCAGCCATGGAACTGGTGTATCAATTGAAAACGCGATCTGAATGACTATTAGTAAAAATACAGAGAGCACCACAACGCAAGCAATAAACGCCTTAATTAAATCGAATACCGAAGGCTTCCTCTTGCCCGAACACATTCCAACCAAACTCATTTCACGAAACACGTTTTAATAAAGTTGGCCCCAAAATCGGTTACCTGGTAGCTCCAGCGATGGAAAACGAATTTCTTGTCATCTTCAAGCTCAACCTTCGCCTTCGCATTTTGGATAGCCTCGCTTGATTCGAACCTTTCAAGCGTAGCTTTAACATCATCAGCATAGTAATCACAACGCTTGAGGATGCCAAGTCGATCCAGGTTTCCCAGATACACCAGCGATTGATCAGGGTACTCGCAAACACCCTTACAGCACTCGTTATAGCCTTCTACGATTAGCGTCCATTTAATTGGAACTAGCTCGTCTGCGCTGACAATTCTTAAGTCAACGAGCGGAATAGACGCGTGTTCAGCGTCATCAGAGCCAGCCAACGTACTCAGTAACTTAGCCTCGTCGGGACTAATCTCCTTAAGTAGCTGAACAAAACTGGGGTGGACGTACTCTGCCGTCCGATCATCCATCGAGGAAAGTAACAGATTCGCATACATCCCTCGTAATTCCTCGCTGTCATAGCAATATGCGAGTTGTTGAATTGCTGGAACTGCGATATGCGCCGGAGGTTCGGTAAGATGCTCCTCGGGAATCTTATCAACACGAGACTCTATAGCATCGATGGCCAGCTTGATGCTTTCCTCTCTATTAACAACCCAGCGATTCCACGAGGAAAGCCAAATGGCAACAGTCCGTGGAACCAGGCTAACCGTTTTTCCTATCGACTCCGCAGAGGGATGAACAAGGTCGTCATATGCCTTTTCAAGCACCGGTATAGTGGCAATTTCATTAACCTTATCGAGATCCATATCAAACTCCTTGCACATCAATGGTGACGCATAATTTCTTTCGCAAATTGACAACCGCATAGCGGAACACGGCCCGCGCCCCGTCACATGATTTCTAGCAGCTAAATAACAAATCGTTGACGAAGGGGGCACGGGCCATGCCTGCGAACATCGTATCAGTCGACGAGGAGTCGCTGCACAAGGACATAAAGAATCTGGTGAGGAAGACTGTCGAGGAGACGCTCAACGCGCTGCTCGACGAGGAGGCGTCCGAGCCTGTCGCGGCCGAGCGCCACGAGAGGACGGCGGGCCGGGAGGCCTACCGTAGCGGCCACTTAGCCAGAAAGCTCATCACCGGGGCCGGGGATGTCGAGCACAGCGTTTGTTTTGAATGCAGAAAAGCGAACCCGAACGCAACCGCATCCGGTCCTCTTGGCAGGTCCCATCTTGGGTTGATGTCCACAAATACTAGCCCTTGCGGTCGGTTAAACAAGTTTCAGCAGCCTTTGATACTCTCCGGGATCACGCATACGCATAATATCCATGTATATTCTGCTTTTTGTGACCATGACATCGTCGAACTTGGCTAAGCCGTGCCCGTTTGCTCTTGTGACAACCATGCGGTCATCGCAAAAATATGAAAGGAAGGTGTCCTTGTCGGGATGGTGTATCCGTCGAACGTCGAGCACGTTCCGAAAGTCATAGTAAAGTGCGGCGTTTACGGTTTCCTCAAGTTCAGTCAGTCTGTCGACACCTTCAAATTGGCAAGGATAAATTAGCAGCAAGTTTTTCGAATGATTGATTGAGCGAAGAAGTCCTCGGGCCTCACGGTCTTCTTCGCTCAATTGTTTATTACTCTCAGTTTTTAGAAGGTCGTCAAGCTTGGCGAGGCTGTAATCCCTGAGAATTGCATGCAGACGTAAGCCTCTCTGTTCTTTTTCATAACTTTTGCCAAGTAGTTCTAGAGTCATTCCGCGGTCTGAGACTCGCCTTGACGAAGTGAGGCTTACGGCGCGCGTCATGGATTTTCCGAAGATGAGCTTGAAATCTAACTGATACGCGTCTGATACCGCATCACACTCCCCATTGGCCTCGGATGCGGGCGCATGAAACTCCGCACCTCTGGTCAATTCCTTAAAAGCGTTAGAGTAATTGATGAGCTCGCGCATCCATTCCTCATATGTATATAACGGACGCCCAGAATAGTCTTGCATGAGGTCCTTAACAAACAAGTCTGGGGTAATCATTGCGGATTTCAGTCTCTCGGCTCCGGGAACGGCTTCAACAAGCCTCTTATCTATCACTGTGGCCTCCTCCTTGCGGTAGCTTTGCGAATGTTGACGCAAGCCGCTCCAACAGGGCAACGCCAAAGTTGGCCCGAGCGAGCGGCCCGTCCTGGCTCGGAAGGGTCCGTGCCTTCGCCTAGAATACGCCCACCATGGCGCGAACAGGCCGCTTTCGGGACCATCCCGGCCGTCTCCACGGCAACCTCGCGTTACTTCTCGGAGAGGAAGAAGCCGAGTTGCACGACACGACGCTCCGGAGGGGCGCATCGGGCTGTCATGACTGGGCCTAGCTGGAAAAGACCACCAGGAAGATAGTCGAATCCAGCCTTGAGCTTGCCGACAGAGTGGAGTCAGCCTAGGATATCGATAGATTCCGAATCCTGGACACAGGGGCCAAAGAGTCCATTACATCAACTTTCGCGACACTACCGTTCTTGTCAGATCATTCTGATGTTCGGCGCGAGTTTCAGAGACATCGTGCCACGACGACGAGAAGGCACATCAATTATTACCCGGTGATCGGAATTGGCCGATATCGATTAAGTATTTATGGCTATGAATAATTCAATGCTAAAACCATCGCCTACCGAGCACTCAAGCGTTTAATCTTCCTGTAAATCTTAGCCTCATCGGGAGCAATCGGATCATTTGGAAACGCCTTTTGGGCTCTCGCTACGTAGGAAAGAAAGTTCCCATAGCGAGAAAATGCAGAAGGGTCAGCATCACCCGATGGGCACAGCCTTCTTCCTTTAATACCGAGCGGTGAATAATGTTGATACAGAGCGGAGACGCGCTTTTTTGATGCGCGCCTTCCCTCTCCCTGATTAGAGCGCGCAATCGCAGTGGCCGCCTCACGGAGACGTTTGTTGTACCTTCCAACCGTAGGCTGTCGAAGTCTTACAATGCGCCCGTCAAAGTCAAACCCCAGGAAACTGACTTTCTGCGCCGGATGTGCACCGGAGTACGAAAAGACCTCACCCGCACAAACGCTTTCAAAATCAAGCTGAGCAACTCCGCCGCCATCAACCCGGAACACCTTGGTTTTCTCAGGTTGCAATTTAACGGAATCGACATCGGCCATTAGATTAATGGCCTCTACAAGTGCATCGAAGCCAGACTCTGGAACGGCAATAATAAAGTCATCGCAATAACGAAGATACAAGCCGCCAACCCGTTCAAGGGCAAGTCTGACTTTCATATCGATATCGGCCATATAAATGTTAGCGAGCACTCCGCTTGCGGCAAGACCCTGAGGAATGCCCAGTGCAGAGCCATCCCGTACCCAAGGTCTGGTAATAATATTGCTCTTGTTTGCAAGAAATTCAGACTTTGGCAAGATAACATCCAGCTTATTAAGTTCGCGAATAGACTTGAACCGAAGCTCGATAGCCGCATCGCTGATCATTTTCTCCCGAGTAGGATCGATTGCTGGCCATGGCAATTGATGTCGAGCAGCCAAATCAGCAATAGGCCAGCACGAATATCGGAGGATATTTTTAATGACTTGATAATGATCGTCCGGTAAGCGTCCACTGGGAAACAACGAACGCAACGACGTCATTAGATGAACATGATTTAAGTTGTCGAAGAAGCTCTCGAAATCACCCGTAAGCACAAAAGCCGAATCTTGCTCGCGTATATAATCGAAGGCCTTTTTAGCTGATGAAATATTGCTGCCAGCAGTTACGGCGCTGTCTGATGAAAGCGAAGAGCGGTACGCTACGGCAACCTCATTAAACTCTTCGGCAATGACCCTCTTGTTATATAAGTCCGACCACAGATAAGAGTAGTACTGGAAGACGCGGTGATCGAAATGCGAGGCATAAGCGATATTGCGAACTTTGCAGCTTCGCTTACCCCCACGATACCGAACGGCGATGATCTCGTTGGAAATTAGAGGGTAGAACGCGTGATGGGAAACGTACCCTGGATCTAAGATCTTGTCCTGGACATCGGCAAAAGACACCCTATGATCGAAATGGGCGTATGAGCTTTTGGAACTATATCGAGGAATACGAGCGATGTCGAACTCGGTCAAAATACCCCCAAATAAATCAACCTATCCGGATCAACGAGCGGCGGCTAACCCTCCCCGGACAGGCTAATCAAAGGTGCAGCAAGTGCAACCAACGCTTTCGCGGCCACCTAGAACAATGATTGCCTATGTCATACTAGACGAAAGCGAGGAATTGGTACTTATGACCATCGAAGCCCTTATCCAGCTAGCCGCAGGCAACGCTGGTGTCAATGTGGCGAACGTCGGAATTTCGTCGTTTGCTATATTGACGGCAGTAGCGTACCCCATCGCCAGTTCGCGATGGGCAGATAGCTTTATTCCCCATTCTTGCTTTTATTAAACAGGCTATGAGAAATAGGCTCATGCTGCTAATAGTAACTTGACGCTTACCCAAGTGTCTTAACGCCGGCTTTGGGCTCATAGGACAAAAAATGTGCCCCGGTAGAACATCAACTTCCATCCATTAATCCACCCAGAACGGGTACGGGCCCTGCGGCGGAGGCCCTCCCACACGGCCCTGTTGCCACGTTCTGGGCCTCCATCCTCACGCGTCAGCGATGCGGAGCAGGCACCGGATAGGAAGTCGATGTCCGTGTCAATCGGCATCGTGGCGAGCTCCTCGCGCGCCGCCTCGCGTCCCCCAAGCGCGCGCGGCAACACCAGAGCACCGCCTTCACGCGCTTGACCGAAGTCAACCCACGGTTTTGCACAGGACGGCCCTCAGTTGGGAGTTCGCCCCTCCCTCGATTGTGCTGTTGGTCGACGGCTGCGACCCCGTCTTGTCCAGGACGGGGTCAAGTTTACTGATATTCATTTATAAGTGGTCCGTAAGATCGCCGAGAATCGAGCACTTTAGTCATTAAGAATCGAGTAATTTGATTAATAGGACCGTGCCCCTGGCCCCAGCGAATGATATTCGGCTGGTTGATGCAGCCGGGCGCTCGAGGTCCGAAATCACCCGTACGTTCCACGTGAGCCGGATCGCCGTGGCTGAGTACGACGACATGTCAAACATTTCACTCGCCGCGCCGCTGCGCCAAAGGAGCGCCAGTCCCGCGCTCGAGAGAAACGAGGGAAGGTTTATGGACGCCCTCGTAACCGACCGAGAAGCCACGCCAAACGGCAAGAATCGCCCGCTCTTCATTGGCGGATAAAGCTCCCTATTTTCCAACGAAGACGAGGCAAGGCTGCTCTTTCGTGTCCTCGCCGATGCCCATAAGACGCAGCCGCGGCCGCAGTTGGTCACATCGTCAATCACGGAAGGCGCCCGATATCGTTGAAAGTTGACGGCGGCCGACACTTCCCCGTCCAACAACAACTTCCGGAACGCTCCGCCTGCGTGTACCCCAGTGCCAAAGGCAGCCACAATCCCGGCAAGCGCCAGACGCGAGCCATTCCGGCACGAGGGTCCCACGTGGCGCCCTTACCTTGGTAGCACGCACCCCGGACGCACATGGCGGTCCGGGACATCACAACCAAAGAAAGGTCACGCCATGCCCAGCAACACCATCGCCTACCTACTCAAGTTCGCACCCAGGGAGGCGTACATCGACGACCTGCTGAACGGGCGTCTCTACATGAACGCAGCCGGCTACTATCATAGACTGCTTGGCGAACAGGGCGACCCGCTCGAGGCGTCCATGGCTCCCGGGGCACGCCTCTACGGAAATTACTGTCTGCCCATCTACTGCATGTATACAGTCCGCGAGAACGACATCGTCGACAACGCCGTGAAAATCCCGACGCGCATGATCCGGGAGTTCGGGTGCGCGGACGGGTGGATCGGCATTGTGCAGTACGACAGCTTCGCGCGCCTCGCCGACAGACACACCACCGACGACGGAAGCATCTACGCCCACGGCCCCATCTCCTACGGCGTCCCCGGGCCAAAACTGATACGCGAGATCTTTGAGGGCATCCCGCACAATCTCGTTATCAAAACGCCCAAGTACGCATATCAGAAGGAGTATCGAATCATCGGGTCGCGACCGGTCGAATGTCGCCTTTCACCAGACAAGAATCACCCGGGCTGCAAAATTGAAGAATACGGCCATGCAGAGCTTGACCTAGGCAGCAACCTCGCGGGCTTTTCCTCGAAGGCCTCGGTGCCGAACCTCGAAGAGTCGCAAGACGGTCTCATGTTGAAGCTCACGCATCGCGTATAGCCAACGAAGCGCGGGCGGGACGCCGCCAGTGACCATCCTCCCGCTCCCCGCGCGATCGCATCCACGTCCAACTTGTAGAGTAAATTCATCGCTCGCGTCGATTACGACCCCAGTATTTCCTTAGGAAACACACTCGATAAATCGTTAACACCCATAGCGAAAAGCACCTTTGCGCTGGCATCGTTGCTGAGCTCGTCACTCAACTTAAGTGCATCAAGCAGTATATTTCGGCGTAACATCTTATAGTCACCCTCAGTCAGCACTAGCTCAAGATCGCTTAAAACCCCTACTAGATTGACATCGCGAGACGGAGACACCCTCGCGCAGAACAGGCGCTCGTCATGCGCGCAGATATTTCTGAAATCTTTAATATGATCGTACGCAAGTCTTAGCCTTCGTGGGCTGATACGCTTATGGACTTCATGTGTCTCGGAATAAAGGTCAGAAAACGACTTGGCAATGGAATTTCTCATGCTTTCTGGCTGAAACTCGAAAAACTTGAATGCCTGGCCAAGCATTAAGTAATTCATAAGAATCCATACCGGCGTATTGTCGTGATTATTTTCATAATGACGAATGTAGTCCCTTTTATAATCACTGTTCCATTTTTTAGACCTACATAGCACCTTCTCGAAATCACCGATAAGCGTGTCGATCTTTTTTCGATAGCCGGCCTCAGCCCGATAGGAATCTCTATCAAGGTATGCTTCTGGGTTATCTTTATGAGCCATAGCAAACCGATAAGAGCAGACGGTCTTAAGAACTGCTTCCGCCTTGTTAAAATACTCAAACATCAGCAGGCGCAAAGTTCGATCGAATTCGAATAGACGATAGATATCAGAAAACTTGGTCCCTTTTACGAAAACCTCTTGGCCAGAACCATCCCGTTGGTCAAGAAACAAATCCTTGTAGCCGTTAACAACCGGGTAGTATCCCTCGCGCTCCAGAACTAAACGAGTATCGTAATCGCATTCGAGCCCACGGCTTTCAAGAATAGCAATCTGCTCGGCAATAGATTTAAATGGCTTATCCATATGGGCCCCTTAAACGCGAAAACCGCCTTTCGGCGGTTCCCACGGACCAAGCCGGACGTACCGTCGCAAGGCCTCATCACAAGGCTTACTTTAAGGGAGAACTCGGGGTCCGTCAATCCGATATCACCAATCTGGGCGATACCGACATACGTCAGCGCTGCGAGGTCTGCCGATAGCAACAAATAGGCACCGAGATCGGTGCAGGTCAATCAGGAGCCGCAACAACAGAGCACCGAAGCTCATGTTGGCTCCGATGCTCAAACGCGTCATTGGCGGTACCGTATCGCGATATTCAACAATACTCGAACAAGCAGCTACTCAGGCGAGCAGCCTCCGTCTAGTCATTCGCAACATGCCATCGAATAAACCAGTTGGAATCACTCGAGAGCCCACCAAGCAACTTTTGCTCGAGAGAAGCATCATCAAATTTCCCCTCCTTGCATAAGCGCACAAGCTTAAATGCAACATTAGGGGAAACATCGTGCAACGATTGAAACGCTAAATCGCTAAAAGAGCTCGCTTCCCATCTACGATAACCTGCAGCAATGCTTGCAAGCAATATTGCACGCACAGCAGAGTCCTCACTAAGCAAAATGCTCGAACAGATTGCAGAAACGACGTCACAGTACCGATCGCAGATAGCATTACAAACAATCAGCTGCTCAAGCACATCCAAAAACGCACGCTGGCCGGAAGCAGTAAGTGTTTCAAATCTTATACCAAGCGTTAGGAACTCTATGTCCTTTGCAAGGCCAGCAACCACTTTCAAAGCCAAACACCTTACAGACCATGCACATGAATCCATTGAAGCAGGATCTCTAAATACTGGATCTTCTGGCCACTCATCCGGAAGCTCAGAAATCAAATCCGTCCAACCGTCGGGCAGCGCTTTTCCATCGCGCACACAACAACATGCAAACTTATTTAATACGACCATAGCCTCTCCTACGGAGCAAGGGGATCCTTGATATGACGGAAGCTCTTTAAGACAATGTTCCAGCACGCGAGCCAAGGATGCGCTAAATGACTCAAAGGAATCATCATCGAGGGACCGACATAGCAGAGAAGAAGGACGAACGGAAAACCCAGAGCGAAAATCAGAACGATTATTCGAATCGAATTGCGTACGCAATTCATCGATACAAGCCGTCTCCGTATTGCATGCAGGAGATTTGTTGTCAGAATAACAACCCTGCTCGACAGCAGAAAGGTGCTCTACTTGCTCCTCACTCAGAATAGAATAGCCGCAACGCTTCTCAACACCTCCGAATACGCCAGCGGAGAAATTATATTTGAGCAGTTCGTCAGAATTCGATTTAAGACTACGACCCAATTGATTAACGAGTTCATTATCAATTTTGTCTAAATCCATTCCGCCAATAACGTTCGAAACATCAGAAGCGACGGTATATAAATGTTGATCGACAATCCGACAAAGTAGGTTTACAAGTGACTTCTCATCAACCCGCATCTTGATCATGCCGATGGCTTTGATCCATTCTGATGCAGACTGCCGATAATCATCTGCAGCGTTTAACGTGCTCCAAGCAACGCAAATGGTGTCATCCGAAAAATAAGGCGCGCATTCCTTAATGACGACGGCTCTCGTGCTCGGACGATATACCTGTGCCGTCAAAGAAGTCAGACGCCACAGTTCCTCGGCACACGACGGAAGGTAGGACCTTAAACGATCGCTCTTGTAAGCAAACCTTTTCTCAAAGCCCTTAGCATCCCCCTGAAGAACAAGAAGCTTAATTCCCTCAAGCTCAAGTTTTGGCCAATTGTAGATAGAGGAGTAGTCGATAAGCGAATTGGCAAGCAGGCCGCGAGCATAGAGGGCACTCGATATGCTTCCGCACAATAATGAACTAAATAACAAACATGATATATTCGACAGGACGGAAGCAAGGCTGGCATCATGTCGAATCGTTGTGTAAGGATTAACAGACCTCGCCTCTCTCGATGCGTTTAGAACAGCGGTTCCAACCTCCTCTTCAAACTTAAGCGCAAGGGGAATGTAGCATGGAGCGGAAAGCGCATCAATTTGTTTCTGAATTGACCACTGGGTGCCAAATCCATATTCGGAAAGCATGCCAGCGACAGTCCGCTTGTCAATTAAACAATTACCATAAGCCCAACAATCTTTCGATTCTATTGAATCACAAGCAAGTTGGAGTAATTCATAGCACCTGGAATAGCGGCCTTCAATAGAAGCGTCAAGAGCGTCAAGCCTTAGTGAAAGGGTGTCTCTGGGAATACCGCTGTCCTTCATAGTTTCCAGAATGACAGCCTTGAATGCATCAACCGAAAAAGGGGTGCCATAAAGAAGCCAATTGACCGCTTTCTCGCCAAGAAAGAAGAGATAAGGATTGTCAGACTTTCTCTCAAGCCAATCAGCATGGTAGTTAAATTTTTTTGAAATCAAGGCAACCGAAGAACCGAAAGCATCGAGAACATCTTCGGGAATAGAGACAGGAGCAATATCAGTAAAAACCGCCGATCCACCATCTCCAATTTCAAATCGTCGATTGTGAAACAAATCGACCATCACGTTGTTAAGTTGGTCCATCAGATAAGGAACAAGGCCTGAATCATTCGGCCGCCCTACATACGTGCACGCATCCATTTCTCTGGCATAACGAAGCAGAGACTCGATTTCCGGCGACGTCCCAGACTCAAGCTTAACAAGCAAGAGTGGCTTTCTAAGCCTGATAGCATGATAAAGCTCTCTGCTAGTCCCTGGCCTCAACTCTGATCGTATAATTCCAATTACTATATCGCTTTGCGCCAAGCGATTAAGATAATAAGAGGATGATGGCTCAATGCTCGCATGAAACTCGATGGCAAAGGGCTTAAAGATATCCGATTTCAGCAAAGCGCAATTAAGCTCGTCCCTCAGCTGCTGCCAGCTAAAATCGCCTTCATCGCGCATCGAAGAGCTAACAAACACCTCAATACGGTCACGATCAATAACCTCAACGTCCATCTTGTTAGCATCCATAGAACCTCCCAATCGAATAGACCCATAGAATATCAAGCGGCGCGGACCTATAGCGTTGGCAGCAAAACAATCGAAAGGTCTTGATGCGTGAGCACCTGGATCCGCCAACAACGACAGCCGCATTTCCTCATCGTATGACAGCCCAACACCCTAAAAATTATTCGTCGCGACAGTCGACGGATTTTAAAGTTTCAGCCAACTCGTTCAGCATAGTTGTAAGGCGAGCAGTAAGCCTTTTCGTGTCTTCCCTATGGTCTTCGGTGACCACATCACCGTGAAGCTTATCGTATTTTGAACCCTTGCCGTGCGCCGCTCCCGCAGATCGAAGGTTCTGAAGGTCACGGAGAGGCTTTATGTCAGCCACGATACCATTCCCGCTGAGAAAGGTCTCCAGCTTGTTAATACTTCCCTTCGCATCAATGCCCTTAAGAGAACTCTCATCGATATAGTCGACAAAGGCTTTCGTGAGGGCCATGATCACGGCCTCAAATTCAGGCTCGCCATTACCAGATGGAATGTGGATTTGTTCAAGAATGCCTTCGTCTGCACGGTGGAAAGGCCTGAACAGCGCCAAGCCAAACCGCTTCCTCCATGCCTTATCAAGTTCCATGCGCGCCCGCATAAGCATGGAAACAGGGCCCGACGGATCCTTAACCCACATATTGAGCAAATCTGTCTTGAACACCTCATCAGAAATATGCTGGTCAACGGGTGACATCTCAAAAGAGAGGAAATGGGTGCGCTCGCTCTCGGGTAGGTCGCGCCCCAGATCGCCGAGATACACCATGACTCTGTCCGAGTCGACATTGTCAATCTCGCACCGCCATTGGCTCCCGCAAGAAATGTGACGTTCGCTTACATCGAAGCGAGGGTCGCTCCTGTACTTATCAAGCACGGCGGGCTTGAAGAAAACGGGGGTTAAATAATGTGGAGCGCGAGGCTCCTTATCAAAGTAGGTGCCAAGCTTATCCGGATCGGATGTGAATCGAACGAACGAGCCGTCAGGCCGTTCGTCGATAATGAACTCAGGGTAATGTTCTTTATTCTCATCGTACGGCCATACGCCGCAAGTCTCGACGTGGCCGGGTTCGATAAAACTTCGAGCGTAGATCATTGACAGCAGATAGTTTTCATCAGTATCGCTCGTGTACCAATGCCTGATATGGTAGTTCTCCCCGACTTCATCACGTTCCGCAATGCACTCAGTGCTCCCCAGGGGAAAGCTGGGCGCAGACGCCAGTCGCGCGTCCACAAAGTGGACGAAAAGGCATTGCTTAGCCGCAATGAAGCGCAATAAATACTTGGTCCTGACGCGTACCTCGTCTCCAGTAAAGTCGACGACTTTTTCTCTCTCGGCACACTTGTCGATGCCGTAATAGCAACCGTCTTCGTCGCGGAAGAGTTCGAACAGCATGATAAATTCTTGGTTGACCAGAATTTGCGCTTGGTCAAGCGGATAGAAATACTGCTCGGCAACAATAAAGTCATAGCCTTCGTCGCGACCGTTATGATAAGTGACGTCATCTCCATATATACAGAAACCTGGTGAGAAACTGGAGGCGTTCTTCAACCAATCATCGCCTGCAAGGATCTCCTGCTTTCGTGTAAGGTCGGCAAAACAGGCGAAAACCGAAGGCCTTCTATTAGCATCAGTATGATGCGAATAGACAGTCGTCCATGCTCCAGAAAGAGGGTTCTTAACCAGCTCAATTACCTTCTCCTGCCTGAACGGCTTAGCGTCGAGCCCCAGATTGGCTAAAACCCTTGAAACCGCTTCGTCCATATACACCTCTTACCACTTAGCGCCATCACAATTAATTAATGTGAGGATAAACCGTGAGAAGCACTCACATGCCGTAAAGCATCTAAGAAAATTGTCCGCCACTGCAGGGACGAAAAAAGCCACCAGAACGACAATCGGAGTTTTAAAGACAAAATGCCCAAGAGCAACAGCCATACCTGGAACGCCGTAAAGATCGACGGCAAATGGCGCCAGATGGACCTAACCATGGACGACACAAGCGACAACTGACATGGAGACCGGGACCAGTAAAAGTGAGATTCTTAATAAATCGTTTAAACTCACTTTCAGTCAAATAACGCTCAAGCATCCAAACCATTCGAATAAAGTTGACGTTTTTGCGCCCGCCAACCTTGGCACAATATAGTCTCTCATCATGGGTGCATTGAAGAGAGACGGCCATTCAGAAGAACAGCCGCCACTCCGCAGGTCGTAGGCCCGTAGGTTGACTACGTCAATACCGCTGTTCACCGTATCCCCTGGTCCTCAAAGGGTCAATTCAATATATGAGAGCAGAATATCCCTCATGAATCAACCCTGCCAAGATTTGCATAGTCAACCCAACGCGATCCACCACGTCACCGAGCAACCAACCATCCCGCTCCCCCTCCCCACATTACCCAGAAAGTTCGCTGATGTTGACTGGTGTTCCCGTAAAATAATCCCCAACAAAATATGTGCGGAGTGCTGGCCTGGAGCTGCCTTCGGACCCTATTGGCTGCTCACCGAGAGGCTCCGCTATGAAACGACCCCTTTACTACCTGATCTGCGCGATCGCGTGCGCGTCCATGGTCGGCGCGACGATGCCTATGGCAGCCATTGCGGAAGCCATGCAGCCTCAGGCTGCAGTCGAGCAGCGGGCGCAAGCCGACGCCACGAGCAGCGACACAGGCAAGGCCAAAGACGGCACCAAAGCAAATGCGACAGCAGATACCGTAGAGGACGGCACCGCAACATCCACTGGCACCAGCGCCGTCAACACGGAAAGCGCTGACGGCACCACCTCCGCAACCACAGCCCCCACCCCATCTCTCCGCGCCCAAACCAACGGCACGCCCGAGTCGATCTCCGTCGCGGCGGAAACCGGCTACGCCCACTCCGCCACCGCAAGCCAAAACGGCGTCACCTTCACCGTCTCGTGGAACGACGCCCCCGCGGGCACCGCGACGACCTTCCACGTGACCCAGACCAACGGCTCGTCCCAGGCCAAGGCGCGCATGGACGTGCCCACCTATTGGGACAGCGACAGCCATGAGAGCGTCTGCGACCCGTCGCGCCCGGCATGGGCCAGCTACTACAGCCTGGGCACCGCGGGCCACGACTTTACCTTCGACTTCACGGCATCGGGCACGTACCGCATCCACTTCTACTTTATGGACAACGACAGATACGACCCCCAAAACGACAAGGGGATCTACTACCTGCGCACCACGGCGGAGGTGACCGTAAACGACGCCGCCCGCCCGAGCGTCACTCAGATCGTCAACAACGCCGTAGCCCAGTGCAGGCAAGAGACAAACGGCTCGGAATACGACATGGCGCTGTGGCTCCACGACTGGGCGCTCGACCAGCTGGAGTACGACCACAGCCTCAACTGGTGCTCGGCCGAAAGCGGCCTCACGCGCCACCAGGGCACCTGCGAGAGCTACCAGCGCATCTACTCCAAGCTCCTTGACGCCGCGGGCATCGCCAACGGCCGCATCACCGGCAACGGCCACACCTGGAACGCCGTAAAGATCGACGGCAAATGGTGCCAGATGGACCTAACCTGGGACGACACCAGCGACAACTGGTACGGAGACCTGGACCAGCGCCATCTGTACTTTGGCCTGACAGACGAGCTCATGGCAATCGCCCACTCCGACCACACAGCCAACTACCAGAAGGATGACTACGCCTACCGCTCGACCGACCTGTCCAACAATTACTTTGTGCGAAATGGCAGAGCCGAAGAATGGGCGGAGAAGTATGCCGACCGCGTTCAGCAGCACTTAGATGCCAAGGAAGAGAGCTTTTCACAATCGTGCAGTAATGCGCGATTGAGAGACCTTTGTAGAAAACATTAATCGAAATAGAGAAACAGAGCTTAACGGGCTTTCTCCTCATGAAGTTCTTACTAATTAGGAATCGAGCGGCATTGAGGGGATTTTCAAATGCTTGCCAGAGTTCCAATACCATTCGGTCCTTTGAAGGCGGACCTAAAACTTCCAGACATCGTCCCCAAGCAATCAGGGCGTCTGAGGGTCTGATGAAGAGCAAGCCTATCGCGCTCAAGGTATTCAGACAATTCATGCTTAGAGGTAATCATGCTTGTTAATCCTTACTAAGTTCACGCTCCACGGCGGCGCGTTTCTCCAGCCAGCTCAAATTCTTGGTATGCATGAAAGCGTCCTCGTTCTTCGCGCGATAGTCATCGACACATTCGATTACGCGTGCAGGAACGCCAACAGCTACGGAGTTATCAGGGATATCGTGAGTGACTACTGCGCCCGCGCCGATAATGCAGTTCTTGCCGATAGTAACGCCAGGCATAATCGTCGCATTGAGGCCGATATGGCAATTGTCACCAATCCTCACCCTTGCAAAACGATCAACATCGGAGAGCTCAGGATAAAGGTGACGGAGAACCCATACGCCGCCATCGTGAGTAGTGATGCTCACGCCCCGCGTGATGCGTACGTTGTCCCCGATCTCGACGAGATAGGGCTCGGAACCGAACTCATAGCCGTTGAGGATCTCGCACCCCCGCCCGATGACAAGACCACGCTCGCGAAGTTTCTCGAGCTTCTTCTTGCCTGGCGTGAGTTTCCAGGCGATGGTAGAAAACAGGGACATGGGGAGCAACCTCCTATTCGAGTTCGGCAAGCTTCTTGTTCACGACATGAACCTTCGTCATATTTGTAGCGAGGTACTGGAGCATGGTTGCGATAACGATCGCGTACACACCAAGGAAGTGAACAAGGAGAAAGGCAACGCCAAGGTACAGAATATTAGAAACCAAATTCAGCAAGCCGTCCTCCTTAGCAAGCCCAAGCGAGAAGAAGTACGGATGCAGAGCGACATACATGAGCCCGTAGAAATGGACCGCAAGTAGGATAAGGAATAGGGGTAGGTTCGCCGCATACTCCGGTCCAAAGAAAACCCCAAAGAGGGGGTAACCGAAAATCGCGGCAATGATCAGGCATCCGACCATAACGACGCAGATCGCGTTCCTGATCTTCAGAACGACACCGAAAGCGTCCCTCTGCCTGCCCTCGGAGACGAGCTCGGACATCTGGGGCATGATGGCGGTCGAGATCGGGTTCGTAAGCAACGAGAAAACCTGCAGCGCCTGTTTGAACACCTTGTAGACGGCGACCATCTCAACGGACACGGCAGAGATGATGAAGACGTCGAGATACTTGACGGGAACATCGACGGTGGTGCCGAGGTTGGACCAGAGGCAGAAAGACACAAATCCATGGTCTCGTCGAGAAAGAGGCGCTAGGAGAACCCGTCTCAACCCGAACCTTCGATGGAGGAAGTATAGCGCCAGGAACAGCAGTGAGACATGGTTGGCGATGTCCGTCGCAACATAAACGACCACATAGCCGAGCATCGTGTGCTCAATGGGGAGAAGACAGTAGCCGCCGACCACCAGGAGCTTGAACACCGCGAGGGCGATGCTGTTGACCGCGGTCCACTGGAACTTATCGAACAGGCGGAGAATCCCGATCGAGGACCCCTCGATATGGAACACAATCTCGAGAGAGAAGATGAAGGCCGCAAGTTTGACCTCGGCCCCCCAACCCATAAGGTCGCAGACGAAGGTGAGCGCGAGAAGGCCGAGGACGGTGCCGGCGATCGCCGTCGCGACGTCCATGATGATGCCGAGCTTCAGGTCGGCGAACAGGCGCTCGTCATCCCTTTGCGACTTGGCGTCGGCGCCGAACTTGATGATCGCCTGCCAGGACTGGAAGTTCACGAGCGCGTCCACGACGGTCATGTACTGCTGACCCAGGACAAAGAACGCGTACTGCGTGACGCCGAGGGACTGAACGAGGACAGAAAGCGTGATAAGGCCTATCGCCTGTGCGCCGCTCGTTCCCAACAGCGCCGTGGCAGCGTTCCTGAACAGCCGGGCCCAGAAGCCCTGGCCGCCCGCTTTCCGCTTGAGTTCCTTAAGGTCTAACTTCTTCAATCTGCTCTCCCGCGCATACCGTAATCCCTCGCGAACCCCGACATTCCCTGGCCCTTGAAGCCGAGCTCGGCGGCGTGGGAGAAGGTCTTCTCGATAACCGCGAAAAGGTCATCGATAGACTCCTCGTCCGGGAAGTTTGGGCTCCCTCCGGGCATGAGCTCGGAGGAGTGAATCATGAACATCGCATACGAATCGTCAGACGAGGCGACATCGTCCAGAAGGCCGCAAAGGGCGCTCGCCGAAGGGTTTTTAGACGGCCTCAGCCATTGCCACTGACCCTTGATGAGACGTTTTCCCTGGCGAAGGACATCCTTCGGCTCATGAAGAGCATCGAAGGCGAACCGGTGAGTCCTCCTGATCGTCATGGGCACCTCAAGAAGCCCGGGGTGTAGCTCGTAAGGACGCTCCGGGGACTGCGAGTAATCGCTGCCGGGAAGCCCCGTCTGCCCCGGCGCCATAGTCCAGTCCATATGCGGGGTCACGGAGCAGTCGACAATGAACCCCTTCTTCGCGAGGAGGCCCGCGTACATTTCATCGAGTGCCCAGCGCCCGCTCCTATGGGAGGTCACGGGAGCTTCGAAACGATTGCGGAGGGACTCGAGCAGTGTGTCGAACTTGGCCTCCATCTGCTCCTCGGGATACTCGATGAGGTAGGCGCGCTGATCGGTCTTTTCCTCGAGCGGAAACTCCGGCGGGTTGTTCCAGGCATGCAAATGCATGCCGATCTCGCATTTACCTGAGTCATTCTTGGGCATCATATACCTCACGAAGCGATCGTCTTGGCACATTTCCCAGTTGGTGAGCCAGGTGGGCACAAAACCGTAATTCTCGGCAAGCTCCTGGAATCTCGGTAGGAACAGCGTGTTCTCGGTCGAGATGCCGTTCGAGACGTCCCACTGGTTGTCCGCCTCGGTGTCTATGGTTATGAGCAGCTTCTTAGCCATTTCCTATCCTTTCAACGCCTCGAGGAACCGGTCCGCCTGCGCGCCGACCAGGTATCCCCGTGCGGCCTCGACGGCGGCGTCCCCCATCGACCTTCTAAGACTCTCGTAGCCGAGAATCTCCATAGTGCGCTCGGCAAGGGACTCCACGTCCCCGTTGGGAACGATGAAGCCGTCCACCGCGTCATCTATGAGCGAGCAGGGGCCGTCGTTCTCAAAGGCAACGCAGGGAACGCCGTGCGACATCGCCTCCAGGATGGACAGCCCAAACCCCTCCCAGCGAGACGGGGAGATGAGGACGGTCGCCTGTTCGTAATAACGCTCAGCGTCGGTGACGAAGCCCCTGAGCTCCATTTTGAACGGTAGCCTAGCGTCCTCTAACCATTCCTCAAGGCTCGGGCGGTAAGGGCCGTCTCCCACTACGAGGAATTCTCCGCCAAAACCTCTCACCGCGAGCGCCTCCGCGATGCGCGGGATGTAGTCGGCGCCTTTAGAGCCGGGATCAAGACGACCGCAGTAAAGCACACAGTTCTCCGCGTAGCCTCTCGTGCCCATATTCGCGATGGAATTGGGGAGGACGATCGCCGAATGCCCGGTGTGCAGCTCATAGACTTCCTTGCTCTGCTCGGTAAGTACGAAATTCACCTTGCAGCGCCTGAGCGCAAATGCATAGAGGCAGTCCTGACCGTAAAAGCCCCTGCCGCCCTGATTGAAATAGCCATCATAAGTGCTGTGCTGCCAGCCGCAGACATCGATGCTCAAGCCGTCGCAGGCATACACCGCAACGATAGTATGAAGCGGATCGCAACCAACAGCCACGTCGAAACGACCCTCTTTTAGAGCCTCACGCACAGCCGCTAGGGACTTTTTATCAATTACTGAGCCACCGAGACTGTGCTCGTGACAAATTGGCTTCAATAAACCGGAATGTCGCCTGACCTTAGAAACGAGCTTGCCAAGCGGCTTGGAAGCCCCTTTGATGCCGACGGGCAGGATCACAACATCAGAGCTCAAGCCATAGGGATTCTCGCCCAGCTCGGGGGTATCCATGAGAACAGAGACATCCACACCGCGCGAAACGAGCTCGTTGGCCAACAGCGCGACGGCCCTCTGAAGCCCACCAGGAGTGGCGAGCGATTGGCAGACAAAGCAAATGCGCATCTCAATCACCCTGCTCAGAGCTGCATGAGATTCCAAGATATGCCGAATAGCGAGCAACACCGACAAAAAGCCAGGCCACAATTACGCATTGCAACATTCCGTCCTGCGTCGAGCATATAGATGAATAGGTGTTGACATGAACAAAATAAAGGGCAAGAAGACCGAAGGGGACAATGCCAAGCCCCCTGAGCGTCTGGACAAGAGGCAAGACGAATAGATAAATCGCCAACAAAACTGAAAACGCAATCCCGTAACTGAAAGCGAATCTGAGGAGGGGATATTCCAATGCGATAATCAATAAATTATTTGAATAGTCAAACTCATGACCCGTAAACCAGTCATAGCGAATAACACCTGCGGCCACCAGCTGGTCTAACTGCACATTACGCGATGAAGTCATATCACCAGATTTGATACCGATCATTATTCGATCAATCACGGTATCAAACAAACCGGCCAAGTAAAATGCAAGCAGGCCCACGATGATTACAATGCAATATTTAATATTTTTAGCATTTGAATACGCAAGGATAATCATGCAGAGCAGGCAAACCATCGCCGAGCGACTACCGGTAAGGAGGACAACAGCAGCCGCGACAAGAGTAACCAATATCTGATTGATCTTGGCACCCATAAATCTACTAGCGATCTGGTTGAGGGCAAAATAAAGCAGCGCCACTTCAGCCGTAAGAAGGCTGTGACCCATTATTGAAACAAGGCGACCTGATGAGCTCATGCTGATAAGGCTGTCTGACCCATAGAAATTGGCAATGGCTTTAGTTACGGAAAAACCACTTACAACATCGCATGCCGCACAAGCAGCAATGACAAGCATGACAGCATTCAAAACCCTCATAAAGCCCTTAAAAAATGCCGGGAAAATGGTCTCAGGAACAACAACAAAGAGAAGGACCAGGGGAAGAAGGCAGGCAATGAGAAACGAAGGAGACATCCCAGTCGAGAAAGCCAGGAGTACCAATCCAGCAAACAGCACAGAACGTACGACGCCGAAGCTTCGTGACATTGCATATTTATGACCGAGCATATAAAGAAGAAGCCAAGCAACGGTCAGCAACACAACAGGGTTGAGTGCCCAAACCGCCTCACTGCCGGGAATCAACTTATGCCTCAAAAGATAAGGTGCGACGAATAAACCAAGGGCTATAAACATCCCAGCTCTTCTACCAACCGTCTCATCCTGCTCAAGTGGACGTCGGTTTCTCCTTGAAAAAACGAAGTTGTCTACGATCACTCCCCGATCACCTCATTCCACTTGTCGGCAATCGCGCCAGCAGACAGCATCTCCCTAATACCTGCAGCATTAGACCCCAGGCGCTGAGCAAGCCCGTCCCCATCCGCGACGCGTGCCATCGCGACCGAGAGCTCGACCTCCCCGCCCACGGGAACCAGTATTCCATTCTCACCGTCTCGGATAACCATACGAGCACCGCCGCAGGGGCAGTCAGTGCAGATGCAAGGCAACCCGATGGCCATGGCCTCGAGCATCGAGTTAGAGAGGCCTTCGTAGTCGCTGGGAAGCACGAACATCCCAGCATCGCGTACCACATCGTGCACGTCCTGACGCCCCGGATTGATGGAGACAGCATTCGCGATACCCAGCTCGCCCGCGAGAGCGACAAGCGCATCGTGTTCAGAGCCGTCGCCGTAGACCTCGAGCGTCCAATCGCGGTGGGAGCCCAAAAACTCCGCGAAGGCGCGAAGCAGCATGCCGAGTTTCTTCTGCTTCTCCAAGCGACAGAAGCAGGCGACCGAATGGCGACGCTCGCCACGGAAAGGCTCCGGCAAATCGCTCTTCACGGGGTTCAGGATCACGGTCTTCGTGACCTTGTCCGAGAAATACGCCGCCGCATCGTCGGTCTGGCAGACCAGCATGTCCGCATGGCGGTAGAGCCGCTCGCGGAACCAATTGGTCTTCTTTCCACTGCCTACGCGCGCCGGATCGTTGCGCTCCGAGATCACCAAGCGGTTGGGAAGCCCGGCGAGCGCGATGACGGACTGCATGTTAACGAAGTACTCGAACGCCACGAAACAAGCGCCGGGGTTGCGTTTCGCGATCTCCCGGAGCCAGGCAATGCGGCGCACCTTGGTCGCGGCACCGGACCCCCCGGGACCGTATTCCTTCTCGACGCCCTCAGCTACCTGATACTCGGCATCAAAATCGTTGTAGACGGCGATGCCGACGCACTTGCCGCGGCGGGCGAACTCCGCAGCAAGAACGCAGATGACGCGAGCGGCCCCGCCATTCGACAGGGCGTTGCTCACGAAGATAATGTCTCGGTTCTCTAGTCTCACGGTTCCCCTTGAGGTCCTAACGGCCGCCGAAGCAGCCGTTGATGTACTCGGTCACGTTGAACGACCGGTTCGCCCCGAGGGGCTCCCACGAAGCGGGGATGAACTCATAGCTCCGCGGGCAATGGATGCGCCTGCAACACTTGACGTCCGGGTGATCCTTCACCGCGAAGACGAGCTTGTGCTCGAGCGGCAGGGCGTCGAAGGCGCGCAGGTCCTCCTCGGTGGCGCCGTTCTGGTCGTTCAGTTTGAAAATCAGACGGTTTCGGTCGACGCGGCCCACGCGGCTCTCCCACTTGCGGCGGGCGGTCGCCTCGTCGTGGTGGTGGAGCATTTGGAGCTCGACGTCCCCCAGCCGCCCGATGAGGTACGTCCCCCAGTTCCCGTTGGAGCTGAGGACTTCCCTCCATTTCGACTCCTCGGGCGATATGAACTCGAGCGGCTCGGAGAGATAACGGTCAAGGTCAGCACAGAAGCGCACGAAGTCACTCGGCATGATGAACATGCCCACGGTCGGCGAGGCCTTGCGCATGCCGTAGCTCTCATAGATCGTGCCACCCCAGCAGTTGTTGGAAATGATGGTGAAGCCGTCCACGTCAAGCCCCTTCGCCCTGGCCTTGCAGGTGAGGGGCAGCCACAGCCCGTTGCGCAGCTTGAGCCGAACCGTCTCGCGCTTGAGCTTCTTGAGGGGTCTCGGGAGCGCCATCTACGCCACCGCCCTCTGGGAAGGTCCGCCGCACCAGACAGGCTGGAGCCCCGACATAGATGCCAGGCTCCTCCAGGTCCCTCGTGACGGCAGACCCCCCCCGATGCAGATTCGGTCGGCAATATGGACGCCCTTGGTCACGAGAACGTTGGCACCAAGCCAGCAGCAATCGCCAATCTCGATAGGCGAGCTCACGAGTCCCCCGTGAACGCCCCCAGAGTCAAAGACGTGATCATGGTCGAATACACAGGCGTTGGGTCCGAACATGGTATGCACACCCACGCATACGGAATCGGCGGCGACAACGCGACAGTTGGTATTGAAGTAGCAGCCCCCGGAGAGCTCCAAGCGCGCTCCGGGCATTACCTGAAGACGGCAGAGATCGTCGATATAAACGCCGCTCCCGAGCACCATGACACCATCGGGCGCGACATCGAGCCTCGCCGCGCGGCCAAGATATACAGGCTTGCCGCCGCGGGGCAGGAGAAGCCTAGACCCGAGCCGAATCTTCGCGCACGCGACGCGGGCCGCGCTCGCGCACCATTTGAGGCACTTCCCCATCATTCACCGCCTAGATAAATCGTCTTCAACCTCTTGGAGGCCTCGCCTATGTCAAAACCGTGCTCGCGCAGCGCGGGAAGCGCGCGCCGGCTCGCATCGAGGCGCGCGTCGGCGCCGCCAGCCGCCGCAAGGGCATCCCGCGCGCAAGCGGCCCACGCGGCGGCACCATCCCTAAGTGAGAGGAATCGAACGAGCGGGGTAACGGCGCACTCCCCCGTCACGACATCGGAGACCAGGCAAGGAAGTCCAGCCGCCTGCCATTCGAGCACAACGCTGGGCAACCCCTCGAAGAGCGAGGGGAGCATCATCAGATCGAACGCCTGGAGAAACTCGTCGACATTAGAAACGCGCCCGGTAATCGTCACGCGGTCCGCGAGCCCCTTCTCGGCAATTAATCCCTCAATCTTCGAGCGGTCGGGACCCTCACCAACGATGAAGAGCCTAGCACTCGGAACATCGCGAGACAGTAGCCCGAACACATCGATGAGGAACGATTGATTCTTCACGTAGTTGATGTTGCCGACGAAACCGACGGCAGGTTCGTCCCCGAATCCGAGGCGTGAGCGCACCTCGTTGCGCTGCACGGCATCGAAGGCATACTTCTCAAGGGCAAATCCGTTGTGGAGGACCTCGAAGGGGCTATCTTCAAAGAGCCACCTGCCAGCGTCCTCGCCGCACGCGAGTGCCCGCGTCCAACTACCACGGAAGAAGGGGCGAAGCATCTTGTCCCGTCGAGGATCATCGCTCCTGGTGTTGTGCGAGTGCGCAATCCGCTCGCGCACTCCCGCGAGCTGCGCACACCGAAGCTCGATGGCCATAACCGAGCTGCTCCCGTGAACGTGCACCACGTCGATACGCTCTCGCCTCATATACGAGATGAGAAAGCGCACATACCCAAAAGTGTCGGAGCGTCTGTCGGGCGTCTCCACGACATCGCATCCGAGCAATCTCAACTCGTCAAGAACGTCTGACTCATTGTTATATACGGCCGCCACGCGGACATCAAGTCCGTCGCGATCCATGGAGCGCATGAAGCTCAGTATGGAGGACGTAATTCCCTCGCGGCGCAGCCCGCCAGTCGGGACCACGAGAACCTTCCTATCCATCGCAGCTCACGTCCCAAAAAGCTTTGATGTGGTTTCCCCCATTGGTATGGATGACCTCGCCGGACACACACTTAGAGGCATCACTTAAAAGGAAGCACGCGACCTCGGCGACCTCCTCGGGCCTGAATATACGGCCTGAGGCACACTCGCGGTACATATTGCCGTCGGAAGCCTCAGCGTAGTCGCGCGTCATGTCCGAAAGTGTAACGCCAGGTGCCACGGCGTTCACGCGAACCCCAAGCGGATACATACGCCTAGAAGCAGCACGCACGAAGCTGTCCATGGCGGCCTTGGTCATGCCGTAGGGGATATCATAGGCCTGCTCGCCCGTCTCGCTCGTGATAACGAGGAGCTCACCCGAGGGCTCCTTCTCACGCTCTTTACGGCAAAGAAACTCGCGACAAAGGAAATACGCCCCGCGCATGTTAATGGCGAACTGCTTATCGAAACCTTCGATGGTCACGTTGTCGAAACGATTCTCATGAAGGCTCACGCCGGCGTTGCTCACCAGGCAGTCGATGCGCCCACCGAGCTTGACCTCGCATGCGTCTAGGAACTCCCCTGCGCGCTCCGCCTCGGAGACATCGGCAACCACATAGGACACGTCGGAGCCAAGTTTCTCGCAGGCAGCTTTGAGAGTTGCCTCCTTGCGGCCAGAGATGACGACCTTGGCACCCTCCGAAATGAACTTTTCTGCCATGGCGAGCCCGAGCCCGCGCCCGCCTCCGGTGATGACGACAGTCTTTCCCTTAAGCACGTTGCCCGCGCTCACCTGCGCAACTTCGACATTCACGAACTTCTCTGGAGACGACGCCAGGACAAGCTTTGCAGCTTTACGAATAACTCTTTTGAATCCCATGCGACTACCTCTTGAAAATCCCGGCGATCTTCTGGGCCTTCTCCTGCCCGATGGTCGCCTTGATGAGCTCCTTGGACTTGCGGATCGCCTCTGACTGCGCGTCGCGGGGACGGGTCATGTCGAAAACGTCGTAGACGAGCTTGGAGTCCGCGCTCATCTCGGAAAAAACCTCGAGCAGGACGGGGCCCTCAGCGTCGTCATCGAAGAACTCCTCGACTGCTGCGTCGAGCTCCTCGGGATTATGCGCGCTCAGATAGCGGAAGCCGCATTCGCGCACCCAGCCCTCAGCCTTGGTGTGGTGACGAGCGCAGGTGTGAAGGTCCGAAGCCTCGTCCTTCCACATCTTATTGAAGTAAAACTCCTCCCCGCCCTCATTGTTGAGGAGGAGGATGCGCACCTTGTCAGTCACGTGGCGAATGCGAAGCGCATTCATGTCATAAAAGAAAGCAAGGTCGCCGATCACGAGATAGCTGGGCCTGCCGCTCGCCGCGGCCTGACCCAGGAGGGACGAGAGGCAGCCGTCGATGCCGTGCGTGCCGATGTTCGCGTAGACCTTGACACCCGGCTGAAGTTTGAAGAAATTTGTGAGGCGGATTGCGCTGTTGATCGCAAGGTGCAGGATGGATCCCGACGGCACTCGCTCGACGACCTTGCGGATGGCGGCCATGTTCGAGTAGGGAAGCTCCGGTACCGTCGCGGAGGCCTCATAGGCCTTGAGGGCTGCAAGGTAGCTCCCGTCGGGCTCGCACGTAGAGGCATCGACCATGCGCGAGAAGAACTCAGCAGGCGTGCACTCGAACACCCTCGTTAGGCTCCTGAACATATCACAGACAGAACCGTCCTCGCTGATAGACCAGTGCTCATAGGACCCTGCGAATTTACGCAGCATATCCTTGAGGCCAGCAGTCATGTTGCCACCGAAGGTGATGACCACGTCGGGCAAGAACTCAGAGAACTTTTTGGGCGTGATGTAACGGTACTCCATGCATAGCGTCGGGTTGAAGGCGTGCTCGCGAGGGATGTTCGCCATGTACTCGGCCGCAATGGCCACCTCGTAGCTAGCTGCGAAGCTCTCAAGGGCGCGCGCGAGCTCAGCGGGGCAAGAGGACTGCTGGCCGGCGACCACGAGCACGCGCTTGGCGCGAGAAAGACGATCCGCGCACGCGGCCCACTCAACGGCCTGGTCGGTTTCGACCCTGCGGATCCTAGTGACCTTCGGGAGCTCCTTGACGTTGAACGAGTTGTTGTACGCCTTCATCGGCACGTTGATGTGGATAGGGCCTGTGCCGTGGTGATTGAGCTCGAGCAGGGCCTCGTTGACGAGACGTTCGCAAAAGTGTGCATCGTCGGTGTCGTTGATGATGGGCAGGTTGACGGACTTGCGCACGTGACGGTCGTACATGCCAACCTGGTCGATCATCTGGTCCTCCCACTGCCCGAGCATGGCGGGGTTGCGGTCGGACGTGAGTACGACGAGGGGCACGTCCTGGTAGAAGGCCTCCGCGACGGGCGGCCAGTAGTTGCAGGTCGCCGTGGAGGAGGTGCAGGAGATCACGACGGGCTCGCCGAGCTCCTGAGCAAGCCCAAGCGCGAAGTAGCCGGCGCTGCGTTCATCGACGACGGAATAGCAGGTGAAATACGGATCCTCCTCGACGGAGTGTACGAAGGGGACGTTGCGGCTGCCGGCAGAGAGCACTAGATGGCGGATGCCGTACTCCTTGAGCAGGGCGATGATGATCTGGTATGACTTTAACTCCGTATACATGCGGAGACCTCCTTCTTAAGGTAGGCGCGTGCGGCATCGCGGCCCGCGCGAACGACTGCGTCGGTGGCGGCCCAGTCCACGGGCGCGTCTAGAGTGGCAGCGAGCTCTCCTGCCCCAGTTGCAGCACGGGAAGTCAGGCCCAGGCGGCTCAACAGATCGGTGAGCTTCTCGGAGTTACCGTAGCCCGAGCTCCTCACGAAGGAGGCGAAGGGCGTGTGGGAGATGGCCGAGAAGATGGTGCCGTGGAATGTGTCGGTCACCACGGCGTCAGCATGCTTGAAGTAAGCGAGCACCTCAAAGGGCGAGCAATCCACGAAGCGATCGCAGACGCCCTGAACCCCACCGATGTTGAGCACCTTGAGGCCGCTCTGATCGGCGTAGGCGCGCACGGCGGCGCACTCCTCGGGCGTGAGACGGCCCGAGTAGCCGTATGCGATCATGTAGCGGTCCTCGTCGACCTCGGCGGGAATCAGCCCGCACTCGCCAAAATAGTCGTAGGCGAGCACCGGATCCAAATTGAAGGTCGGCGCTTCCCCCGTCAGGGACTCAACAATGGCGCCCGTGTTTGCGTCGCGTGCCGAGACGGCGTCGAGGCCATTGAGGTAGCCTGCGACCTCGTCGCGCTTGCCATAGCGATCAAGCTTGTCGAGCGTGGTGTTGCCGAAGGAGGCGGCGTAGGTCACTTTACGGCAGGCGCGCGACCCGTCGCCGAAAAGCGCGGGCGTGAAGCCCACATTAGCGTTATCCTGCACGCAGTTGAACACCTCGTCGCTGCCGATGACCAGGAGGTCGATGTCGGGGTCAAGGTTGGGCTCCTCGGTGACGCCTAGCATCGGGTAGAAGCGCTGGGCGTAGGTGCGTTTATAGCGGATAAAGGCGAGCTTGTCCCTGAGCGGGGCGTCGTAGCGGAATACCTCGAGGGCCTTCTCCGCCTTGCGGGCGACGCCCTTCTTCGATGACGGGGACGTGACCAGGCACTTGCCAGGCTTATAGTCAACGAACTGCACATCGCAGCCAAGGGACTCCAGGATGGACTTCAGGCCGAAAGCCTGCAGGAAGGACCCGTAGTTGTAGATCCTCTGCATGCTGAGTATGCCGGCGCGGGGTTTAGTCATGCGGTTAAATTCCTTCTATTAGTCTTTCGAGCTCTCGGCAGAACTCGGCGTTGTGGCTCTTAAAAGTGACGCCGCGCGAGAGCTCGCGGGCGCGATCGATGGCGGCGGAAAGGTCTGCGACGTCGTAGACGGGCACGATTCCGCCCTGGCGCTCCGCGACGATGCGCACGAAGTCGGCCTGATGGTTGTTCACGTGCTCGTCAAGGTCGCCCCTGCGGGGCACAACGACAGGCACCTTGCCTGCGGCCATGGCCTCGATGAAGCTTGAGGGGCCGCCGTGCGTGATCACCACATCGGCACCCTCCATGAAGCTCTTCATCTGTCGGAACGGCACGAACTGCGAGTGGTCGCAGTGGACGGGCTCATACGTCGAGTAACCCGTCTGGATATAGACGGGCTCATCGAGCGTCCCGTCCGCCTTGAGGTCGTCGACCGCCTTGACCAGGCGGTCGAACTGCTGCTCGTGGGTACCCACGGTCACGAATACCATGCGCGTCCTTCCCTAGAAGATAGAGCCGAGGTCAACGGCGCTCATGTAGACATCGAGCTGTTCTGGCCACTGCACTACGAATAAGTCGGCCACGCCGTTGAGCATGCGACCGGTCATCGTGGGCTTGTCCACGCGGTCGAAGACCTCCACGTAGACGCATTTGGACCCGAGCATCTTTCCGATCAGGAAGAACGGCACCGCAACCGCGGCACCGGAGCTGATGATCAGATCGGGACGCTCCTTGCGGAGCACCTTCCAGGCGAGAACCGTGTTCTTCAGCAGGTTCGGGATGTTGCGGTTCGTCGGATAATGGCAATGGTAGACGCGCTCCCCCTCCAGCAGGGAGTTCGCGTCCTCCTTGTCGAAGGTCACCCAGAACCGATCAGCAGCGCGCTCCCACACGGATCTCAGGAGCCACATGTGCGTGAGGTGCCCGCCGCTCGAGCTGGGGATGCAAATCTTGGCCTTGGAAAGGTCCATGCTAAGCCGCTCTCCATTCAAATAAGTAATTAAACGCGTTTGTTCACATAGCCCTCGGTAGCGTTATCCCGAGGGATGATCCTGCAGGGGTTCCCGATAACAATCGAGTGGCTCGGCACGTCGCAGTTCACATAGCTGTTGGGGGCAATCAGCACATCGTCCCCAATCGTTACAGCTCCGACAACGGTAGAGTTGACGCCGAGCCAAACACAGTCACCGAGCACCGGAGCTCCCTTGCGCTTGCCGCGGTTCTCCTGCCCAATCGTCACACCCTTGTGGATGTTGCAATTTCGACCGATAACCGCATCGGGGTTCACGGTGATACCGTAAGCATGACCGATGTAGAACCCCTCCCCGATAGTCGCTTGTCCCGGTATCTCAAGGCCGTAATGCGCCTGCATCTTCTTTCGCAGGAAGCGCCACATGGGGTTATGGGAGGATTGGCATTTGCGAAGTAGCCAGACGAAACGGAGGGAATGGCTACCAAGAATCGACCCTCCCCCAAAACGAATCTTGTCCTGCTCGAAGGCGTTTGAACAGTTCATCGATGATCCCCGATTCCGTAATACTCGCGATACCACTTGGCAAAGGCCCTCAGGCCGTCCTCGAGCGGCGTCGCGGGCTTGTAGCCCAGGTCGCGCTGAAGCGCCGTGGTGTCGGCGTAGGTGACGGGAACGTCGCCGGGCTGCATCGGCACGAGCTGCTTGTGGGCCTCGAAGTCGTAGTCGGCCGGGAGCACGCCCTCCTCCACCAGCACGCGCTGCAGCGTGTCGACGAAGTCGAGCAGGTTCTCGGGGTGCGAGTTGCCGATGTTGTAGACGCGGTGCGCGGCGAGCGGCAGCCCGTCCTCGCCCATCTCCACCTCGGGCGCGGCGTCCATGACGCGCCTCACGCCCTCGACGATGTCGTCAACGTAGGTGAAGTCGCGGCGGCAGTCGCCCATGTTGAAGATCTTGATGGTGTCGCCGCGGCGCAGCTTCTCGGTGAAGCCGAAGTAGGCCATGTCGGGCCTGCCCATGGGGCCGTACACGGTGAAGAAGCGCAGCCCGGTCGCCGGGATTGAGTAGAGCTTGGAGTAGGCGGCGGCCATGAGCTCGTTGGACTTCTTGGTGGCGGCGTAGAGCGAAACCGGCGAGTCGACGCGGTCCTCCTCCGAGAACGGCACCTTTTTGTTGCCGCCGTAGACCGAGCTGGAGCTGGCGTAGACCAAGTGCTTGACCGGATGGTGGCGGCATGCCTCGAGGATGTTAAAGAAGCCGACGAGGTTGCTCTCCAGGTAGGCGCGCGGGTTCTCGATGGAGTAGCGGACGCCCGCCTGGGCGGCGAGGTTCACAACGACGTCGAAGCCGTTCTGTGCGAACAGGCGCTCCATGAGGGCGGCATCGCACAGGTCGCCGCGCACGAAGGTGAAGCGGCCGTCTGTGTCGGCCTCGGCCAGCATGCGCAAGCGCGCGTCCTTGATGCCGGGGTCGTAGTAGCTGTTGAGGTTGTCGAGTCCGACGATCACGTCATCGGTCTCCTCGAGCAGCTTCTTGACGAGGAACGCGCCGATGAAGCCGGCGGCTCCGGTGACGAGGACTTTTCTATTTGCCATTCATACCACCTAGTCTCGTTTAAACAGGTCGCGTGTATAGACCTTGTCCGCCACATCCGCGAGCTCGTCGCTCCAGCGGTTGGCGACGATCACGTCGCAGCCGGCCTTGAAGGCCTCCAGGTCGTGCGTGACCTCGGAGCCGAAGAACTCAGGCGCGTCCAGCGTGGGCTCGTAGACCACCACGGGCACGCCCTTGGCCTTCACGCGCTTCATGACGCCCTGGATGGAGCTCGCGCGGAAGTTGTCGGAGTTAGATTTCATCGTCAGGCGGTAGACGCCCACAATCGGCTTCTGCTTACCGGCATACACGCGGTCCCAGACCATCTGCAGCACCTCGTCGGCGACGAAGTCCTTGCGGGTGCGGTTGGCCTCCACGATGGCCTCGATCAGGTTCTGCGGCACGTCCTTGTAGTTGGCCAGCAGCTGCTTGGTGTCCTTGGGCAGGCAGTAGCCGCCGTAGCCGAAGCTGGGGTTGTTGTAATGCGATCCGATGCGCGGCTCCAGGCAGACGCCTTCGATGACGTCGCGTGTGTTGAGGCCGCGGACCTCGCAGTAGGTGTCGAGCTCGTTGAAGTAGGCCACGCGCAGCGCCAGGTAGGTGTTGGCGAACAGCTTCACGGCCTCGGCCTCGGTGGTGCCCAGCACGAGCTCGGGGATGCCCCTTGAGCCGTCCGCGTTGACACGCTCGAGCTCGACTGGATCGGCGCCCTGAGCGAGCAGGCCGGCGAAGCGCTCGGCCGCCGCGACGGCCTCGGGGTCGTCCTTCGGCGCGCCCACCACGATGCGGCTGGGGTGCAGGTTATCGTAGAGCGCCTTGCTCTCACGCAGGAACTCCGGGCTGAAGAAGATCTTGCTGTCGCCCAGCCTCTCGCGCAGGCCCGCGGTGTAGCCGACGGGGATCGTCGACTTGATGACGATCCAGGCGTCCGGGTTCACCGACCGCACGGCGGCGATGGCGGCCTCGACGGAGCTCGTGTCGAAGAAGTTCCTATCGCTGTCGTAGTTGGTGGGCGTCGCGATTACGGCGTAGTCGGCGCCCGCATAGGCCTCTTCCACTTCGACGGTGGCGTGCAGGTCGAGCTGCCGCTCCCCCGCCTTGGCCTCCGCCAGAAAACGCTCGATCTCGTCGTCCTGGATGGGCGATACGTAGCTGTTGATCTTCTCGACTTTCTCGGGCACGATGTCCAGGGCGTGCACCTCGTTGTGCTGCGAAAGCAGGACGGCGAGGGACAGGCCGACGTAGCCGGTACCGGCGACGGCAATCTTCATTTTCTTCTCCGATTCGAATCGGGTATTAAAGTTAGGCATTAGTACGCATCGCTTCCGTTGAAGACCTCCAGAACCGTGAGGAGGACGATCTTTAGGTCCATGACGATTCCGCGTTTTGCTATGTACTCGAGATCACGGCGGACCATGCCGTCGAACCCGGTGGAGTTGCGCTCCGTAACCTGCCAGAGCCCCGTAATACCTGGCTTCACCGCCAGCCTCTGCAGGTCGTACTCGGTGTACTGCGCCACCTCATTCGGCAGCGGTGGCCTTGGACCGACCACGGACATCTGGCCCAGGAACACGTTGAGGAACTGCGGGAACTCGTCGATGGAGTGCTTGCGGATGAACTTGCCGATCCTGGTGACGCGCGGGTCCTCTTTCATCTTGAACATGGCGCCGGCGATCTCGTTCTGCTCCTTGAGATCTGCCAGGCGCTCGTCGGCGTCCTTGTACATGGAGCGGAACTTCCACATGCGGAAGGTGGACAGGCTGCCGTCGCGGTGGGTCTGGCCCACGCGGATCTGGCTGTAGAACGGGTTGCCCTCGCTCTCCAGGCGGATGGCCGCGGCGAGTACAAGGCTGGGTACGGCGATGACGGCCAGCACGGCACCGCTGAACGCGATGTCGAAGGTGCGCTTGACGGTGCGGTAGACAAGGCGCGAGCGATCCCAGTCCATGATGGATTGCATGGCCTTGTAGCGGCCGACGCCCTCACGCCGGTCCATCGCCTGAGCAATCAGCGCCGCCCCCACGGGCGCATTGCTCTCTGCTACTTCTTTAGCAGTCACAGTCAAACTTACGTCCCCGTTCCCCAGGGATCCCCCAATCGGTAAATTCAAAAATGCGAACGAATAGCTGGTGCGACGTCTCCCTTACGTTTTGCTAGGAACGTCGAGCGGTAGCAGCTCCCTAAATGCGGAGTCACCTTCGCCCACGTCTACCAGGCACCAGCGTTTATGGCGGTCGATCTTTTTAACGCGGGTCTCTTGCCCCACCAAGGGACCCTGCTCTATGTGCAACACGCCGTCTTCTATGCGCGCTACGCTGTTGCGCACAACACCGTCGTCGTCCAACACGCTGCGGTACCAGTCCTGTGCATCGTCCGGCATGGGCATGTACGCCCGCTCCCTACTGCCGGCGATGCGACAGCCAAAGCTCAACTGGGCCAAAGCCCTATCGAGCGCGGCGGCATCGTGCGTAGCGACGAAGAAATATTCCTTGTACATGGGTTTGGTTTGGAGCGACCAGGCGCCGTCCCGCTTAAACCAGAACTCCTTTTGCATCACAAAAGCGTCCTGCATCAACTCGTGCGGGATAATGCAGCGGACCTTTTCGCAGGTCTCGCGCTCTTTTCCATTGGGGGTGTGGACCAGATACCAGCGGACGCGGCCGTGCTGGCTGTTGGTGGTAGCGCCGTTAAAAGCGCCCGGCAGCTGCTCTTGGCGCCGCGCCGTCTGTTCCATGTTCTCGCCCCCTCTTTTGGCTTTGCGATGCACGCAAATGCAGGGGCGTTTAGAACAGGCTTCTCGCTCGCAGCTAGGCGCAGTCGCAAAAGTACAGGTTTTTGTATCTTTCGACAGATGACATTATACGAGCAATTAATCAGCGTTTTCCCAGATTACGCAAAATGTACTGCCAGTAGGTGCATCTCCATACCCCTCTACAAAAACCTGTACCTTTTTGTGCAACAGAAAAAGCCGCTCAACCAGCGGCTTTTCTTATTTGGGCATGAAAAAAGGCGACCGCCCTTTGTGGACGGTCGCCTTTGTTAATTGTTGTGAAGTTTGCCTTAGGCGCGAGTCTTGATCTCCTCGGTCACCTTGGCAACAAACTTGTCAACGCTCATCTGAACGGTCTCGTTGGAGCGATCGCGGACGGAGATGTTGCCGGCCTCGACCTCCTTCTCGCCCAGGATGAGCATGTAGGGCACGCGGTCGATGCTGCGGGCCTCGCGAATCTTGTAGCCAATCTTCTCGTCGCGGTCGTCGCAGACCACGCGAATGCCGGCTTCCTCCAGCTTGGCGCACACCTCGTGGGCGTAGTCGCGGCTCTTCTCGGAGACAGGAAGCGCCTTGACCTGCACGGGAGCCAGCCAGGTGGGGAACTTGCCCGCAAAGTGCTCGATCAGAATACCGATGAAGCGCTCGATGGAGCCAAAGCACACGCGGTGAAGCATGATGGGGCGCTTCTTGGTGCCGTCGGCGTCCACGTACTCCAGGTCAAAGTTAAGCGGCATCTGGAAGTCGAGCTGGACGGTACCGCACTGCCAGGTACGGCCGAGCGAGTCCTCCAGGTGGAAGTCGATCTTGGGGCCGTAGAAGGCACCGTCGCCCTCGTTGACCTCGTAGTCCATGTGCAGCTGCTCCAGAGCGGTGCGCAGGCCCTCCTCGGCGCGCGCCCAGTCCTCGTCCGAACCCATGGAGTCCTCGGGGCGGGTGGAAAGCTCAACGTGGTACTTAAAGCCAAACTTCTGGTACACGGAGTCGATGAGGTTGACCACGCCCACGATCTCGTCGGTCAGCTGGTCGGGACGCACAAACAGGTGGGCGTCGTCCTGGTTAAAGCAGCGCACGCGAAACAGGCCGTGCAGGGCGCCGCGCAGCTCGTGGCGGTGCACCAGGCCAATCTCGCCGGCGCGGATGGGCAGCTCGCGGTAGGAGTGCGGCTTGGAGGCGTACACCAGCACGCCGCCGGGGCAGTTCATGGGCTTAATGCAGTACTCTTCGTCGTCGATGACGGTGGAGTACATGTTGTCCTTGTAGTGATCCCAGTGGCCCGAGGTCTTCCATAGCTGCTTGTTCATGATGAGCGGCGTGGAGATCTCCACGTAGCCGGCCTTGTGGTGGATCTCGCGCCAGTAGTCCAGCAGCGTGTTCTTAAGGATCATGCCGTTGGGCAGGAAGAACGGAAAGCCAGGGGCCTCGTCGCGCATCATAAAGAGGTCCATCTCGCGGCCGATCTTGCGGTGGTCGCGCTTCTTGGCCTCCTCCAGCATGTGCATGTGCTCGTCGAGCTCTTCCTTGGTGGCAAAGGCGACACCGTTGATGCGGGTGAGCATCTTGTTGTCCTTGTCGCCCTTCCAGTAGGCGCCCGAGACGCCGGTGAGCTTAAAGGCCTTGAGGGCCTTGGTGTAGCAGATGTGAGGACCGACACACATGTCGATGTAGTCGCCCTGCTGGTAGAAGGTGATGCGGGCGTCGTCGTCCAGGTCGCCGATGTGCTCGACCTTATACTTCTCGCCGCGCTCCTCCATAAGGGCGATGGCCTCGGCGCGGGGCTTCTCGTACACGGTGAACTTGAGGTTCTCCTTGACGATCTTCTTCATCTCGGCCTCGATCGCGGGGAAGTCGTCCTCGCTGATCTTGACGCCCTCGGGCAGGTCGACGTCGTAGTAGAAGCCGTTGTCGGTCGCGGGGCCGTAGGCAAAGTCGGCCTCGGGGTACAGGCGCTTGATGGCCTGCGCCATGATGTGCGCGGCGGAGTGGCGGATGACGTGCGTGACCTCGTCCTGCGGGAGCTCGGCCACCGAACCGTCATTGTAGAGTGCCTTCATGGGTATGTTTTCTCCTCTCGGATGCCTGATGCAAGTGCGTGCGATGCGCTCGGCGTTTTTGACTTGCATCATTATAGGCAGGTTGCCTTGGTATACAAGCGCCCGCCGCACCTTAATGGCACGGCGGGCGATTTTCTACGCATGCTTCATCGTGTGGGGCGGGTGGCGCGTGTGGCTTGCGCGGGACGCGGTGCCCGTGGCTTGCGGCCGGCCCGGCGATGGATGCGTTACTGGATGCGAGTTCGGCAGTAGGGGCAGACCTTCCAGTGCGCATCGAGCGGGCGATGGCAGCTGGGGCAGACGTTGCGAACCTGGGTATCGCACACCGGGCAGACGACGAAGTCCTTCTCGATGGGCGCGCCGCACTGCGGGCAGGTGCCGTACTGGGCAAGCTGGCGCTCGCGCAGGGCCATGTCCAACTCCTGCTCCTCGCGGTCGGACGCGTAGGAGTGCGGGCGAAGGACCAGGTAGGCAATGAGGCCTACAAACGGGATGAGGGCGATGATGCCCCATGCCACGTAGGCGCTGGCGCCGCGGCGGCGAGCGTCGATGAACACATAGACGACCGACAGCAC
>OLNN01000424.1_pt1 | contig 45635 bp, 35 predicted proteins | sample 1672141 | NCBI WGS metagenome assembly OLNN01 (sample SAMEA3136652, study PRJEB25190) | human gut metagenome | biome: human gut; feature: human-associated habitat; material: faeces | place: Austria | collected 2013
GTCGCACTCCGCGCCCTCCTGGATCTGGGTCTTGAGCGTGCCCGAGGAGTCGAAGTTGAACGAGACCTGAGTGCCCATCTCGGAGGTGAACGCGTCCGTGGCCTTCGTGAGGCTCTCCGTCATGCTCGCGGCGGCAAAGACCGTGAGGGTGTCGGCCACGGCGGTAGAGGCTGCGGCGGTGGATGCCGTGCCGGTGGCGTCACCGTTGCCTCCGCACGCGGTGAGGCCGAGGCCCGCGAGCGTGGCGATGCCGGCACCCAGCGTAGCGATGGCCTGCCTGCGAGTCATGGTGTTCATGGCGTTCATGGCGTCCCCTTTCCCTCTCCCGCCCGCCTCCCAGTATGGCAGACGGAACGCTGCGCGCGAGAATTTATTATCGCTTGAAAGTCGTTATATCTATTTTCGAACAACGCTCACCAGCAAGTGTGACGTCTAACTTTTTGTTAGGCAACAACATTCTTTGGAATGGTGGCAGGCGCTCCGCGAGCGGCCACCACGGGAAGGCGGCCGCCACAGCACAAGGCACAGGGGCGCCCAAGGGGCTCCGCCCCCTAGTGGCTCGGGCAGGCGTGGGACGCATCGCCGTCGTGGGCGTGGCGCACCTCGATGAGCTTGGCGGCGATGCTCACGGCAATCTCCGCGGGCGTCACGGCGCCGAGCGACAGGCCTATCGGCAGGTCCACGGCCGCAATCTCCGCAGGCGAGGCGCCACGCTCGGCCACGACCCTCTCGAGCACGCGGCGCTTGTGGCGGCTGCCCATACAGCCCAGGTAGCGCGGATGGGCCCCGATGGCCTGGGCCACGACGTCCTCGTCTGCCACGTGGCCGTGCGTCATGACGATGACGTAGTCGCGCGCACCAAGCGTGATGCCCGCGGCGATGTCCTTGAAGCTGCCAAGGATGACGTGCGCCGCGTCCGGGAAGTTCTCGGGCAGCGCCACGTCCGGGCGGTCGTCGAACACCGTGACCTCGAAGTCGATGGCGGCAAGCGCCGGCACGCACGCACGGCCCACGTGGCCGCCGCCAAAGATCACGACGCGCTCGGCAGCCACGACGGGCTCCACGTAGACGTCGCCCTCCATGCGCGGGCCCGCCGGCAGCTCGCCGGCGCCCGTGTCCTGCCAGGCGCCCGTGTCCTGCCAGGCGCCCGTGTCCTGCCAGGCGCCCGCGGGCACGAAGCTCGCCACGGGCTCGGGCGCGGACCAGTCAACGGCAAGGCAGCCCGGCTCCCCCGCGTCCGCGGCGGCGAGCGCGGCGTCGAGCGCCACGAGGTCCGCCTGGCTCATGGCACGAATCCCCAGGTCCTGGGCTCCACCGCACGCGATGTCCACGATGCCGCGCTCCATGGTGGCGCGGCGCGGGCGCCCGTCCGCGAGCGCCTCCCGGCACATCTGCTGGCAACGCAGCTCGGGCGTGCCGCCGCCCACGGTTCCCAGCAGCGTGCCGTCCTGGAGCGTGAGCATGCGCGCGCCGGCGTGGCGGGCCGCAGACCCCCTTGAGGCGAGCACGACGCACTCCACGACCTTGCGCCCCTCGCGCAGCTCCTCGGCCGCACGGCGCAGAAGCGCGATCCCCTCCATGGCTACCCCTCCAGACGAGACGTGAACATGCAGATGGCCTCGAGCACGCCGCCGCCCACGGCGCGTGCCTTGTCCGAGGCGGTGAAGCAGTGGGCGCGCTCGCAGCGCGGGTCGATGTCCCCGGACTTCATGCCGGCCGTGACCTCGACGCCGGCCTGGAGCAGGCCGCGCAGCACGCCGTCGATCGTGCAGGTCATGGGCACGCCGGCCACGGTTGCCGCCACCTGCCCGGCACGCACGACGTCGCCGATCTGGAGCACCGGCTCAAAGACGCCGTCGGCCGGGGCGCGCAGCACGCGGTCCGCCGAGTGGCCCGCGATGACGCCGGGGATGCCCGTGTTGGGCGCGGCGGGACCGTCCAGGATGACCTGTCCCAGGTAGTGGCCGCGCTTGGTCTCCACCACGGCATGGCAGTCCCTGCCGGCCGTGAAGCCGGGCCCCACGCCGATGACCACGGGCGCCATGTCCATCGTGGTGCCGAGATTCCTCTTGGCGAGGATGGCGTCCACGAGAACGGCCGGCCTCAGCTCGCGGGCGCTTGCGCCCTCAGGGTCCACGAGCACGGCGACCTCGCCGGAGACCACGATGGTGCGTGCCTCGGCCAGCGAGTGCGCGAGGCGCGCGCGGACCCCCTCGACCTCGCACTCCCCCAGGCGGATCGCCTCGGAGAAGCACACGGTGCGGCGAATGGACGTGGGCGTGGGCAGGTCGCACATGACGACCTTACAGCCGGCGCGATGCAGGCGCAACGCGATGCCGGTCGCAATGTCGCCCGCCCCCCGAATCTCTACGAGCATGGTCTCTCCCATCCCTGGCATGCGTCAGAATTGGTGTGTGGCTCAGCGTAGTATATTCCCGAGAATAACGCCCGAGCCAGCTTGACCCTAACTATAAGTTTGGTTGCCTGATGAATTGTCTTGACTCGCTCTTCTCATCCGTGGGCGGACGCATCTCCTCCGGGGGCGTGCGCTGCGTGGCCGTCATCGGCAGCGGCGGCAAGTCCACGCTCCTGCGTGCGCTGGGCGAGGACGCCGCGGCGCGAGGCGGACGCGTCGTACTCGCTACGACGACGCACTTCCTGCCGTTTGGGGGGATGCCACTCGTGACCTCGGGCGACATGCGCGAGCTCACGCGGGCGCTCGACGGCCGCGGCCTGGCGTGCGTGGGCACGCCCACCGCCGACGACCTGGGCAGGCTCGCGGCGCCGGCGATGCCGCTCGAGGAGCTCGCGGGTGCGGCAGACCTGCTCGTGGTCGAGGCTGACGGCTCCAAGCGGCTGCCGCTCAAGGCGCACGCCTCGCACGAGCCGGTCGTGCCCGCCTGCGCCGACCTCACGGCGTGCGTCGTGGGCGCAAGCGGCTTTGGCGGCCTCGTGGGCGAGAGGGTCCACCGCGCCGCCCTGCTGTGCGAGCGCGTCGGATGCGGCGTCTATGACACGGCAACGCCCGAGCTCGTGGCCCGTGGCATGGCAGACGAGATCGCCCGCGGGCTCATCGCGCCGGACGTCATCGTCGTGAACCAGGCCGAGACGCCCGAACGCGCTGCCGCCGCCCGCCGCTTCGCCGCCGCGCTGCGCGGATTCGGGTGCGAGACGACCGTCCTTCTCGGCAGCGTCCGTGACGGCGCGCTCGAGCGCGCGTGAACGGGAGATAGGCACCCGTTCCAAAAAGAAATGGGCCTCCCAGCCGTTATGGCACAGGAAGCCCGATAAGAGCGAGGCGCGTCGAAACCTCTACATGAACGTTCCTGCCTTGATCTGGTCCACGATGGAGAGGTACTTTTCCTGGACGTTCGCATCGACGGAGCTCGAGAATGAACCAATCTTGATGAAGCCGTTCGCGAGGTTACCCTCGATCACCTCGTTGCCATACTTGCCAGCCTCTACGCTCTTCATGGCCTGTTCGACCATGCCCTTGTAATCAATCACGACGGAGCATGCAATCTTGGCGCCATAGTACTGTCCACAGTCCTCGATAGATCCAATGGCAAAACAATCGTCATAGGAGTCCAAAGCCAGCGCTGCTCCACCAGTGACGCAGGGGTTATCGCAGAAGAGAACATCATAACCCGCGTTAAGAATCCCGTTAGCTCCTTGGCTAACAGCATTCTCATTCTTCCCGGCATAGTCCAAATATGAGGCAGTATCTATGGAGGGATTTACCTTACGGGCCGCGTCACAGAACGCATCGGCTCTCTCCTGGAAGCTTGGCAGGCTATGACTCTGGCCCACGATCTCGACGAATCCCGTCTTCGTAAGCAGGCCGGCAAGCGAACCACCCAGTTGACCGACCTGCGTTCGATCCGTTGAAATCGACATGATGTTTTGTCCCTCAGCCGAGCCCTCGAACACGCAGAAGACGGTGTTTGGATTGTCTGGAGCAACATCCTCCACGATGTAGCCGAGGTACTCAGGTACGCAGATAAGACCATAACCGTCAGCGATATAGCCCAGAATCGTCTTTTCCACCTCATCGGAGCCCAGCCCGTACTGGTAGTCCGCGCTCCAACCCAGTTCGTTTGCCGCATCTTCAACTGCGCAGCCAAGCTCGAGATCTGTATTGTGATCTGTTAAATCGGTCGAGCACACAAACGCAACCTTACGTTCGGTCGGCTCTGGAGCTGTCGTCGCCGCCTCGGTCGTTGAGCTCGTCTCCGCCGCCTCGATATTTGGAGCTTCCTGCGCGGCATTGTTGCCACAGCCCACGAGGCCAAGACCGAGGACACCTGCACCCGCAATCTTCACGAACTGTCTTCTATTGAGCATCGTTGATCCCTTCTCAATCAACTGGCGGCAGGGCCCGCGCCCCGCCTTCGATAGCACCAATTTACCCCCCCCCGATTGCGAAACGGCAAGTCCTGGCGGCAGCAAATCGGCTCACGGACCAGAGGCGTCCACACATCACAATCGGCAAGCTCCGCCTTTGAGAATGGTTTTTCAACCGAGAAGGGAATGAAAAGTCCCAAAGACGGAGCCTGCAGAGTACGCTGCTAGCCCTCCGCGATCTCTCGGATGGCGCCGATGGCCACGTCGATCTCGTCGGCCGTGGTGAACCAGCTGGTGGAGAGGCGCACGATGCCCTGGCGCTCGGTGCCGAGTGCGCGGTGCATGAGCGGGGCGCAGTGGGCGCCGGGGCGCGTCGCGATGTCCCAGCCGTCCATGAGGGCGTCCGAGACCTCGACACGGTTGATTGTACCAACTGGGGAATTGGAAGGCCGACGAGGAGATGCGCGCCCTTCTCCCCCTCACCCACATCTGGTGGCCGGCATAGATTGAGCGGGTAGACACCAGCGGCACGCTCTATCGCGACCCAAAGCAAGCCCGTCAAGCTCGGCAACGCCAGGCTGACGGGCTCATCAGACTGTTGATTCTCAGCGCAAAGCGCCACACCCCAACCTACTCGATCCACCACTCAACATCGACCGAGCACGACACCTCAACCGGCTCGGGCTCAATGACCGTCTTCTCATCCCCCTCGCCATCGTCGGGCACACCGGCCGGCGCCGCTTCGCACACGCACCAGTCGTAGTCACGCGAATCGCTGTTGTACGAGATGCGCTTTACGCCCGCTAGCTTTACCCCCGACGCATCTGCCAGCACCTGGGCATTTGCCCGTGCCTGCCCAACTGCCTTGGCAATGAGCACGTCCTCCGCCGCCCTGCGGTCTTTGATGCCAAACGACACGTCCATGTCTGCCCGCACACCGCAGGTGTTGAGGGTCTGCCATACCGCGGCATGGTCGACGCTCGCAAGGTCGGTCTCGATGGATCCGTGAGCATAGTACGAATAGCCCAGTACCGTATTCTTCTTGCGCGTGGTCCTGGAATAGCAGCTGTAGCGCTTGCAGGCAAGCTCCTTGTCCAGCCCAAAGGGCGCAAGCGCCTTGGCAATGCGCGCTCGATCTGCGTTGTAGCCTGCAAGGCACTCATCCTTGGTACGCTTACTGCCCTCAAAGCAAATCTTAAAGGTAACGCGGTCTGGCATCACCTTGTCCTCGACGCTCGCGCCAACGCTAATGTAGCCGGAGTTCGTGTTAGCCATAGTGGGACCTTTCGCCTTGCCGACAGACCTGCGGTGGTGCTTGGCCCCGTATTGTGAAGGTGTGACCGGACATTATTTGTCATGGGAATATGGGCCGATAGACACAGCTCGGAGCAGACCACCAAGACGACAGCCTCCGCTACTTGCCTCGATGGCGCGAATATAGCATTCTGGATCTAGTGGCTGATTCAGCTACTTCCAAGTGCCGGGTGCTTATCCCCCGGTTTTCTTTGTTAGCAGGCGACTTGGCCCTTAATACGTGCCTTAAGCTGCATGGCGTTTGTCGTCTTCACAGCAACACCTCCAGATACACCCTTACCTTTGGGGCAACGCCAAGCTGCTCGCATACGAGCGATGCTTCGCGAGGTTTCTCTCGCTTGACGCCAGATAAGACCGAAATGCCGACGACAGCAGCTGGAGGTCAGGCGATGCCGTGCCGCGCATCATGTCGCAGAGCGTTCACTCGGCGTTGTAGGATTGCACGTCATTGCCATAGGGCGTCGCCACTTCGATGCGGCCCAACTCTTGCAAGCCGCTGAGAGATGATTTTGCAATGATGCCCGCCGACCTGACATTTGTAGGGTTGCGGCCTCTGGGAAAGCTCATGGTGAGTGACTCGGGCGGCGAGTCAGAAAGCCACGGCAAATGTATTGCCGCGTCATGGGAGAACGCGCCCCGGGCATAAGGCAGACGGTGCCCTCCGGCACCAGCCGCCCCTATCCCTCGTACATCTCGTCCAGCGTCACGAAATGCCAGTCGGCCCGCTCGGCCATCTTCTCCCTGGTCGCAACACTCACCTCATGCTTGGTGAACAGCATAAAGTTGGTCGCCACGTAATCCTTCACCAGCCCGCGCTTGCTCTCGAGGTCCTCGATCTCGGCCGTCTCGTCAAATGACTCGCGATACTTGCACTCGCCAATGAGCAGCTGCTTGGCAACGCGATCAACCGCGAGAACGTCGATGTCGTCCTGTGCCCGCTTTGCCGGGTTCGTGCCCCACCACGAAGACACGGCCGTTGCCGCAATGGGCAACGCCCCCTCCCTCGCCTGGTCGGCAAGCCACTCGGCGCACAACGCTTCGAACCTGTGTCCCAGATACTCGTTTATCTGCTCCTCTGGCAGCGCGTTGACAACGGCCTGACCCAGTCCCTGCTCGATATCCGAGGTAAACGGCATCACAAAGCGAAACCAGAACATGTAGCAGGGCTCGCTCAGCCTATAGATTCCGCGTTTGCTCGTCTCGACGTTCTCACCAAAGGGAACGGCCTTCTCGATAATCCCCACGTTTTCGAGCGCCTTGAGGTAGCGAGGCAGACTCGTCTGCACAATGCCCGTGCGATCGGCAATTTCCTTTGCGCGATTTGCCCCAGCGGCAATCGCCCGCAGAATGGAGTTGTAGAGCGCCGGCTCCTGGAACTCCTGGCGAAGCAGGCCGTACGGTTCCTCAAAGAGAAATCCCATGGGGTCAAAGTAGAGGCGCGCAAGGTTCTCTCGCAGGCTCTCGCGCGGGTTCACCTGCTGCAGGTAGTAGGGCACACCGCCAAAGCAGCCATAGAAGCGAAACGCCTCCTGGGCGCTAAAGCCGGACAGCATCTTTGCCGCGTCCCTGAAGCCAAGGTCGCCAACCTTTATCTGCGCCGTTCTTCGCCCAAAGAGGGGGCTCTTGCGGCCCAGCACCTCGCTCTCCATGAATCCCTGGTTGCTGCCACACAGAATGAGGAATGCCCTCGTCTCCTTGAAGACCCTGTCGATTGCCACCTGGAATAGAGACGGCAGCGCCTCGTTGCGCTGCGCAGCATAGGGGAACTCATCGAACACGAAGACAAAGCGCTCGCTCTTCGCCCGCTCGGCCACGTACGACAGAGCATCGGTCCACGTGGAGAAGCCTCCCATACTGGCGGGAAGTCCAAAGAAGCTAGCGACGGAACGGTTGAAGTCCGCGAGGTTGTCGGCATCGCTCTGCTCAAGGGCCGTGAACGAGAGCGTTCTCTTGTCGCGACAGAACTCATTAATGAGTGTGGTCTTGCCCACACGGCGGCGGCCGTACACGACCACCATCTGGAACGTATCCTGCTCGTAGAGAGAGGCGAGCCTATCGAGCTCTGCCTTGCGTCCAACAAACATTATGCACTCCCGAATTATGCAAGGTCGAATAATTCACGCTTGCATAATTATAGCGACACACGGTAAAAGAAGTGCTGAGCGAGCATGGGTCGAAGCCAGGGCATACGAAGCCGGTGGCAAGAGGACCGCACAATGTTGGGATCGCGTTATACACCATGAGGTGCCACCTCAAATTGGGACGATAAAGCTACGGGCTAATTTGTCCCATTATGTGTGTTAGCCGCGGGCGATCTCTCGGATGGCGCCGATGGCCACGTCGACCTCCTCGGGCGTGGTGAACCAGCTGGTGGAGAGGCGCACGATGCCCTGGCGCTCGGTGCCGAGTGCGCGGTGCATGAGCGGGGCGCAGTGGGCGCCGGGGCGCGTCGCGATGTCCCAGCCGTCCATGAGGGCGTCCGAGACCTCAGCAGAGTCCAGGCCCGAGACGTTCAGCGCCACGACGCCCGTGCGCGCGCTCGCCTCGCCCAGCTCCAGCGCAGGCCAGTCGCCGTAGACGGTGACGCCGGGCACGTCTGCCACGCCCTCGTACAGGCGCCGCGCCATGGAGAGCTCATGCTCCCCCATAGCCGCCACGCCGCCGTTCTCGGCAATAAAGCGCAGGCCGGCGGCCAGGCCCGCAAGCCCGTGGCCGTTGAGCGTGCCGGCCTCAAGGCGCGTGGGCCATCCCAGGGGTTGCAGCTCGTCGAAGCTGTGCACGCCCGTACCACCCACGTTCCACGGGGCCACGTCCACGCCCGGCATCACGGCGGCGCCGCCCGTGCCCTGCGGCCCCATGAGCGCCTTGTGGCCCGTGAAGCACACGACGTCCAGGCCCTGCTCGGCCATGTCGATGGGGACGAGACCCGCCGCCTGGGACGCGTCCACCACGCACAGGGCCCCGGCCGCGTGGGCAATGCGCGCAACCGCCGCCACGTCAACGACGTTTCCCGTGACGTTGGAGGCCGCCGTCACCACGACGGCGCGCGTGCCCGGCACCACGAGCCGGGAGAGCTCGTCCATGTCCAGGCGCCCCAACGCGTCGCACCCCGCATGGGCCACGGAGACGCCGCGCTCGGCGGCAAGGCGGTTGAGCGGCCGCAGCACCGAGTTGTGCTCGAGCACCGTGGTGACCACGCGGTCGCCGGCGTCCACGATGCCGTTGATGACGCAGTTGAGCGCCTCGGTCGAGTTGGGGGCAAACGCCACGTGGTCCGCGCTCGGGCAGCCGAGAAGGCCCGCCACGCGCTCGCGGCACTCGTGAATCACGCGCGCCGCGCCCATGGCGCCCGCGCCCGCACCGCGCCCGGCGTTGCCGAGCGAGCCCATCGCCCCCACGACGGCGTCGATGACCGCCTGCGGCTTGCGCATCGTCGTCGCGGCGTTGTCCAGGTAGATCATGGCATCCTCCAAGCATGGAACAGGTGCCTGCCCCGCTCCAGTGAGACAAGGGGACTGTCCCCTTGTCTCACCTTACGAACTCGAGCATCTCGATGACGTCGGCGCCCTCGACCGCAACGCCAGCCTCGGCCAGGGCCGAGACGAGCGCGTCTCGGTCCTGCGGTGCCGCCTTCCAGGCCAGCCCGCAGCCGGCGCTGATCTGCCCGGGCACGGGAATCATGCGCCCTGGCAGCCCTGCGTGCCCGCACAGCGCCTCGCAGGCCATGGCCGCGGCCGTCGTGGGGAACGTGAGCACGAGCGCGGGCCTGCGCACGCGCGGCATGCCTACGGCCTCACGACGACCGAGGCGCCCGAGAGCCTCTCAGCGATGACGTACATGTTCGTGACCTCGCCCACGGCGAGCTTGTCGGTGATGCCGTAGAAGTCCGTGCACGTGCCGCAGGTGAGGATCTCCACACCGGCGTCCGCGAGGTTCTTCAGGTCCTCGAGCGAGTCGGAGCCCTCGCAGGTGAGGTGCGCGCCGCCGTTGTAGAACAGGATGGTCTGCGGCAGCTCCTCGAGCTGCGTGAGCGAGAAGATGAACGCCTTCATGAGCTTCTTGCCCAGGAGGTCGTCACCCGTGCCCATGGTCTCGGCGCTGATCTGCACCGTGACGTTTCTCTTGGCGGCCGGAACCTCGCACGTGGCGGTCTCGGGCTCGCCGGCGGCAACCGCGACGGCCTTAGACGCCGTCGTCGTGACGTGCCACTCCTTCTCGGCCGTCTGCTCGGCCGCGCTCGCGCAGCCCTTGGAGGAGGCCATGCGCGTGAGGTTCTCGACGGCCACCTTGTTGTCGACGATCGTCTCGACCTCGCCGGGGCCCGCAAGCGCGCCCAGCGCCTTGAGTGTCTTCACGACGGGGATGGGGCACGCGTCGCCGCGCGCGTCGATGACGAGCTTGTTGTCGGACATGTTGGTTCCTTTCTCGTTCCCGCGAGAGGGGACGCCCCCTGCGGGCCCTGTTACAGGTTTGCGGGCCTCTTACATCGTCACGCGCACGGAGTGCCCTGCGCGAGGCACCGCCTGGCCAACCACGGCGGCGGGCTGGCCCAACTCGCGCAGGCGGCCAACGTACTCATCGGCCTCGGCCGCCGGCAGGGCCACGAGAAGGCCGCCGGAGGTCTGCGGGTCAAAGAGCACGTCGGACAGGTCGAGCGGCACGTCGGGCGCCACGTCCACGCGCGGGCCAAAGAAGTCGCGGTTGCGGTAGGCGCCGGCCGGGATGAGGCCCATGGCCGCCATCTCGCGGGCGCGGGCCATGACGGGCACGTCGGGCGCGTGGACCTCGAGCGTGACGCCGCTTGCCTCGGCCATCTCGCAGCCGTGGCCCATGAGCGAGAAGCCCGTGACGTCGGTGGCGGCGTGGGCGTGCAGGCCGCGCAGCGCCTCGGCGCCGTACTTGTTGAGCGTGATCATCGAGTCCGTGGCGACCTTCACGCCGGCGTCGTCGAGCAGCTCGGCCTTGTGGGCCGTCGTGAGGACGCCCGTGCCGAGCGCCTTCGTGAGCACGAGCGCGTCTCCGGGGCGCGCGCCACCGTTGGCGAGCATGTGGTCGATCTCCACGAAGCCCGTGACGGCCAGGCCGAACTTGGGCTCGTGGTCGTTGATGGAGTGGCCGCCGGCCACGATGACGCCCGCCTCGCGGCACTTGTCGGCGCCTCCGGCCAGGATCTGGCCGGCCACCTCCAGGCCCAGGCAGTTGGGAAAGCACAGCAGGTTGAGCGCGAGCACGGGACGCCCGCCCATGGCCCAGACGTCCGAGAGGGCGTTGGCGGCCGCAACCTGGCCAAACAGGTACGGGTCGTCCACCATGGGCGGGAAGAAGTCCGTGGTCCCCACAAGGCCGCGACCGTCCCCCAGGTCGTAGACGTAGGCGTCGTCCGAGGCGTCGAAGCCCACGAGCAGGCGCGGGTCCTCAAGGCGCGGCAGGTCGGCGAGCACTTGCGAGAGGTAGCCCGGCGCGAGCTTCGCCGCGCACCCGGCCGCTTCCACGAGCTCCGTAAGCCTGACGCCCGTCATGTCCATGTGACTCTCCTCTCCGCGCAGTCGGCCGGCCGGCCCGTGCGCGATTGCCAACGTTACCGTTCTACCCCATGAGCGCCAACGCGCGCTCGGCGGCCCCGAACGCGCCGACCGAGGAAACGGAACGTCTCGCCTCCCTACGAGTTGGAGACGATCTCCTTGCCGCTCGTGACCTCGTCCCACTTGGCGAGCGTCGCCTCGCGGGCGCTACCAAACTTCGTGAGGTCCTCGTCCATGAGCTGCGAGGTGTCGAAGTCGAGCGTCAGGCCAGAGACGTCGGGCAGGGCGAGCAGCATCGTCGTCTTCTTGTCGATGTCGGCGAGCTCCTTGAGGTTCTCGTCGCTCGAGAAGAGCCACTCGATGAAGAGCTTGGCGTCTTCCACGTCGTCGGCACCGGCGAAGGCGGCCACGCCATCGGGGATGTAGGGCATGCCCTCCTCGGGATAGACGATGCTCAACGTGCCGTCTGCCAGGATGTCATCGAGCGTGTTGTCGATGTAGGTGATGCCCACGGCGGCCTCGCCGGCGGCGACGCGCGTCGAGGGGTCGCTGCCGCGCTTGGTGTAGAACGGGATGTTGTCGTTGAGCTGCGCGAGGTACTCCCAGCCCTTGTCCTCGCCCATCGTCTGCAGCAGCGCGGCCACGGCGGCGTAGTTCGTGCCGGAGACGGCCGGGCTCGACATCATGATCTCGTCCTTGAAGACGGGGTTGGTGAGGTCCGCCCAGCTCTTGGGGGCCTCGGCGCCGATCTCGGACAGGATGTCGTTGTTGACGATGAAGCCCACGACCGTGGCGCCCTTGGAGAACCAGTAGTTGTCCGGGCTCTTGAAGCCGTCGGCGAACGACGAGGCGCGGTCGAAGTCGACCTTCTCGAGAAGCCCCGAGTCAGCGGCGCTCATGAACGAGTCGATGCCGCCGCCAAACCACAGGTCGGCCGCGGGCTTGCCGCCCTCGGCCTTGAGCTTGGAGAGGACCTCGCCCGACGACATCGACACGAACTCGACGGGAGCGCCGACCTCGGCGGTGAACTTGTCGAACAGGGTCTTGTAGGACTCGTTCGTGCACAGGGCCTTGAGCGTCTTGCCCGAGGTGGACGTGAGGGCCGCGCCCGTGGCGGCAGCCGTGGTCGCGGCCTGGGTGCCCGAGCCGCCGCACGCGGTGAGGCCGAGCGCGCCCGTACCGGCGGCCGCGGCCATGAGACGCAGGAAGTCCCTTCTTGAGATCTGTCTAGTCATTCGTGCTTTCCTTCCCTTTGATCTGGAACGTACGTGCTATGTCAAGGGGCACACGCGCGCCCCTCGCATACTGTTGGTCGCCCGGCACGCGGGCGAGAATCTCCGGCGAGCCGGGGGCGTCCACGAGCAGGCGCAGCTCGCAGGTGCTGCCGAGAAACACCGACTCCTCCACGGTTGCCGCAAGGCCGCCCTCGCGCCCCACCACGACGTCCTCGGCACGGAACAGCGCATGGCCGCCGGGCAGGTCAAGCTCGTTGACATGGCCGAGGAAGCGTGCGCAGTACAGGTCTGCCGGGTGGCGGTAGACCTCGCGCGGCGTCCCCACCTGGACGAGCCTCCCCTCGTGCATGACGGCGATGCGGTCGCCGAACGCCATGGCCTCCTCGCGGTCATGCGTCACGAACAGCATCGTGACGCCAAAGCGGCGCTGGATGTCGCGCACCTCGCGACGCATGCGCAGGCGCAGGTTGGCGTCGAGGTTGCTGAACGGCTCGTCAAGCAGAAGGACCTTGGGCCCCAGCACGAGCGAGCGCGCGAGGGCCACGCGCTGGCGCTGCCCGCCCGAGATGTCTGCCACGCCCGCGTCCGCCTGGTCCTCCAGGCCCACGGCGTCAAGCATCTGGCGGGTGCGCTCCTCGGCCTCGGCACGGCCGACGCCGGCCTGGCGCAGGCCGTAGGCCACGTTGCCCGCAACCGTGAGGTGCGGGAACAGCGCGTAGGACTGGAACACCGTTGAGGTGGGCCTCACCTCGGGCGGCATGCGCGTCACGTCCGTGCCGTCGAGCGTCACCGACCCGGCGTCCGGCACAAGGAAGCCTCCCACGAGGCGAAGCGTCGTGGTCTTGCCGCAGCCGGAGGCACCCAGCAGGCACACGATCTCGCCGCGCTGCACCGACAGCGACACGTCGTGGATGACCTCATGCCCCGAGAATGACTTTTTCAAGCCGCTGAGCTCGAGAAACACGCTACTTCCTCCCCTTGAGCAGGAACTTGTAGAAGATGACGTTCACAAGCGTCGTCACGACGATGATCGCAAGCGACACCATGGCCGCATCGCCGTACTTCCCGCCCGAGAGCGCGTCGAACAGCTCGAAGACGGCCGTCTTGTTGGCGGGCGTCACGAGGAACAGAACGGCCGAGTAGCTCACCATGGCGCTCGAGAAGCCGTTGACGAGGCTCACGCCTGCGGCCTCGAGCAGGTTGGGGGCGAGCACGCGGCCCAGGATGCCAACGGCCGGCGTGCCCAGGTCCGCCGCGGCCATGTCGAGCTCCGCGGGCACCTGGGCAAGCGCCGAGGAGAACGCCCTCGTGGAGATGGCGAGCTCCTTTGCCGCAAGCACGGCGATGAGGATGGCGGACGTCCCCACGAGCTCCACGGGCGGGCGGTTGAACGCAAGGATGTAGCCAAGGCCCAGGCAGATGCCCGGCAGCGTGTAGGCCACCGTGGTCACGAAGTCCAGCGCGACGGAGGCGCGCACGCGGCGACGGTGCGCGTAGTAGGCGGCGAGCAGCCCCAGCGCAGTCGAGACGAGCGCCGTGGCCAGCGAGAAGACGATGCTGCGGCGCAGCGACCCCAGGTCAAACGTCATGAGGTGCTCGAGGTTCTCGAGCGTGAACGGGGCAGACCAGCCCATGCCCCTCGTGAACGCGGCATGCGCGATCGTGAGGTAGAGCACGGCCAGAAACGCCGAGAACAGCGCGCAGATGGCGTGGGCCGCCACGCCCACGGGCCCGGTGAGCCTGAACCCTGCCTCGTCCGGTGCCGGGCGTGCCGAGACGCCCAGCGACCCGGAGGCCGCCGAGACGCCGGCGTCGAGCCTGCGGTACGCCAGAAACGCAACGACCGACACGGCGAACAGCAGGACATTGAGCATCGCCGCGCCCCGCAGGTCCGAGTAGCCCACGACGCGCACGTAGATCTGTGTCGCCACGGTGTCGAACTTGCCGCCGATGACCACGGGCGTGGCGTAGTCTGAGACGGAGCGCACGAACGTGAGCAGAAGGCACACGTAGGTGGCGGGCCGCACGAGCGGCACGATGATGTCGGAGAACACGCGGCGCATGGGAGCGCCCAGGTCAAGGGCCGCCTGGATGGAGGCCCTGTCCACGCGCCCGAGCACGCTCGTGAACAGGATGACGTTGATGGCGGCGAAGAACAGCGCCTGCATGAGCACGACGCCCTGCCAGCCGTACGGGCTCACGGACAGGCCGAGGATGCCGTGCGTGATGAGGCCGCGGCGGCCAAAGAGTTCCACGTAGGCGAGCGAGGCCACGAACGGCGGGCTGATCATGCTCACGGCCACGAGGCCCGTGACCACGCGGGACCACAGTCGCGGCCCAAACGTGATGACGAGCGCCACGGCAAGCGCCACGACGCATGACAGCACGCTCGCGAGCACGCCCACGAGCGCGCTGTTCGCGAGCAACCCCGCGTTGTCGGCGAGCACGGAGGCAAACGTCGAGCCGTCCGCGGCGGGCGCGAGCCCCTGCCACACGAAGCAGGCAATGGGCCACACCACGAACAGCGCGCAGAAGCCCACGAGCACGGCGAGCAGGACGGCATCGAGCAGGCGCGCGCGGCGGGCGCGGGAGGCAAGCCCGCTGGCTCCACCGGCGGAAGCGGTCGTGCCGGCGCTCATCGCAACTCCCCCACGTGCGAGAGCATGCGGTCCACGACCATGTCCCACGAGGCGTGCGTGGTGTCGAACTCCTCGCGAGGGGACGCCACGGCATCCACGATGGCGTCGGCGAGGCGGCGCTCGAACGCGGGCAGCGACGCGGGGTCGGGCGTGTCCACGGCGAGCATGGCCGGCGGCTCCACCCAGCGCATGGGGTTTCTCGGCAGCAGCGACTCCATGCCCTCGCGCACGCCGGGAAGCGACGTCATGACGGGCTTGGCGCCGCAGGCCAGCGCCTCGATGCCCACGAGCGGCAGCCCCTCGTAGAAGCTTGGCAGGCAGAAGACGTCGCTCGTGCGATACGCGCGCACGAGCTCGGCGGTGGAGACGCGGCCGGCCAGCCGCACGGGCCAGCGGCACTCCGGCACGCGGGCCGCAATCCTCTTGTAGTCCTCGGAGGCCGGGTCGTGGCCGCCCACGAGCGTGAGCGACAGCGGACAGGAGACGCTCTCGGGCACGATGAGGTCAAGGGCCGCGAGCAGCGACTCGACGCCCTTCTTGAAGCTCACCTTGCCCACGAAGCAGATCTGGCCGGCCACGCGCCGCGGGGCAGTGCCCGCCTGGTTGAAGACATGCTGGTCATAGCCCGTCCCGGTGACGTGGACGCGCGCCGGGTCCACGCCGTAGGCGGCCACGATCTGGTCCATCTGGGCGTGGTGCAGGGCAAAGATCTCGTCCATGCGGCGCATGGCGGCAACGATGCGCTGCCGCTCCAGGCCGTGCATGGCCATCTGCCGCAGGTCCGTGGCGTGGCAGACGGCCACGACGGGGATTCCCCCCACGCGTTCGCGCACGATGCTCGCGAGCAGGTAGAGGTGGTGGCAGACCACGACGTCGGGCGAGAACTCGTCGAGCGCCCGGGCAAGACTGGCGGCAAACGCGCGCTCGAAGGCGGCCTCCATCGGGGGCGTGAGGTCGCGGTAGCGCGTGGCGGCATAGGGCATCTCGTCTGACATGCCGCAGACGTGGAACGGCAGCGCGTCCGTGTTGAAGCGCACGTCGTAGACGCGCGCGGCCGCGGGAAGCGCGGACGTCTCGTCCCCGGCATCGACGCCGCAGATGACGGCCGCCCCGTGACCGGCGCGCACCTGGGCGGCAACCGTCTGGGACAGGAACGTGCCGCTGCCCGTGCCATCTGGCTTCTGGGCGCTGATGTTGAGGATTCGCAACGGCCCCTCCCGTCTTCATCGTCTTATGCAACTAGCCTAACAAACTGTTAGGCAGCGTTAAATCTCTCTGCAAACAACGTTCGGCCAGCGGTTATTTCTGGCAAAAGCGTTGTTCGCGAGAATTACAACGGTTGAGCTGCGACATCTGTCAAACAAATCGTTAGGTTTTGCTCGCACACGGCGCGCGCGGGCCTATCATGGGGCCGTCAAACAAGATGGTGGCACTTGGAGACGGGGCCAATCCGTCACCGTGACAGAACGACCCCGTCCCCAAGTGTCACCGCGAGGAGATGGGGGCGCGCATGGGCACGCAGGACAGGGTACAGGCCACGGGCGACGAGGCGTGGGAGCTCGCGCGCGAGCTCGTTCGAATCGACTCGTCTGACCCCGGCGCCTACGAGGGACAGATCGAGCGATTCATCAAGGGCTGGCTCGAGGAGCGCATCGCACGGCTGCCGGCCGCCCTCAAGGGCCGCGTGAGCATCGAGGAGCTCGAGGCCCTTCCCGGCCGCACCGAGCTCATGGCCACCATCCCTGGCACCGGCGACGAGCCGCGCCTGGTCTACATCTGCCACATGGACACCGTGACGCTTGGCGACGGCTGGGACGCCGACATCGACCCTCTCGGCGGCCTCATCCGCGACGACCGCCTCTACGGCCGCGGCGCCTGCGACATGAAGAGCGGCCTGGCAAGCGCCCTCGTGGCCTTCGCCACGCAGCTTGAGCGCACGGCCCAGACCGGCGAGCTGCCCCGCCGCGGCTTCTCGATCATCTGCAGCGTGGACGAGGAGGACTTCATGCGCGGCGTGGAGCGCGCCATCGAGACCGGCTGGGTGGGCAGCCGCGAGTGGGTGCTCGACACCGAGCCCACGGACGGCCAGCTGCAGATCGCGCACAAGGGACGCACGTGGTTCGAGGTCACGATGGCAGGCGTCACGGCCCACGCGAGCCAGCCGTGGAAGGGCGCAGACGCCATCGCCGCGATGGCCGAGTGCGTGAGCCGCATCCGCACGGCCATTCTCGCCCAGCCCGCCCACGACGAGCTTGGCCCCTCAACGGTGACGTTTGGCCAGGTGGAGGGAGGGTACCGCCCCTACGTGGTGCCAGACTCGTGCAAGGTGTGGATCGACATGCGCCTCGTGCCGCCATGCACGACCGAGGTTGCCACGCGCATCGTGGAGCGCGCCATCGAGCAAGCCGAGGAGCAGGTGCCGGGCTGCCACGGCTCCTACGTGATCACCGGCGACCGCCCCGCCATCGAGCGCGACCCGGCCTCGCCGCTTGCCGCCGCCGTGCTCGACGCCACGCGCGAGGTCTGCGGCGAGGCCGCCGAGGTTGGCATCTTCACCGGCTACACGGACACGGCCGTCATCGCCGGGCGCTGCGGCAACCGCAACTGCATGAGCTACGGGCCGGGGTCGCTGGCCCTTGCCCACAAGCCCAACGAGTACGTGCCCCACACCGACGTCCACCGCGCCCAGGCCGTCCTCACCCGCCTCGCCGAGACCCTCTGCCGCTAGCCGGACCAAAGGGGACGGGTTCGTTTGGTCCCGCCCCGCCGCGACCGCGCCGGGCGTGGTGCCGGGGTCAACTGTCGCCGTCGCGGCCGCGCCGGGCGCGCGCTATCATGAACGGCATGACCGAGAGACGCCTGACATACCGCGAGTACGCCCAGCTGGCGCGCCTGCCGCTCGACAAGCTTGCCGAGCAGTGCGACGTGCAGACCTTCCACGCCACGGGCCCGGGCGGCCAGTGCGTCAACACCACCGACTCCGCCGTGCGCACGACGCATCGCGAGACGGGCATCGTGGTGGTGAGCCGCGAGAGCCGCAGCCAGTATCGCAACCACCAGCTGTGTCTCTCAAAGCTGCGCGACGAGTTCGCCCGCCGCGCCGTGCCGCCCAAGGTCCGCCACAAGACCAAGCCCTCGCGCGGCCAGCGCATGCGCCGTCTGGCCGACAAGCGCCACCGCTCCCAGGTCAAGCAGCTCCGCGGCCGCGTGAGCGGGGAATAGCTTCGTCACAAATCGGGGCTCCCGCGGGAGCCCCTTTCGCTACCTCGACAGCTTGTCGATGACGCCCTCGATCTCTCGGAGCTTCTCGTCCCGGGTGGAGGCGTCGCCGCTCGCGCACGCACAGCGCACGCAGCCCTCGACATGGGCCTTGAGCACGGTGGCGTTCGTCTTTGCCACGAGGCTCTCGATGGCCATGAGCTGGTTGGATATGTCGATGCAGTAGCGGTCCTCCTCGACCATGCGAATGACGCCGTCCAGCTGGCCGCGCGCCGTCTTGAGCAGGTTGAGGACCGTCTTGGAGTCTGCCTGCATGGCTCTCCCCTCTCCGTATGGGCGGGCACGCCGCCAACGCGGCCGCACCCGAGCGCGCGGCCGGCGCCGCAGGTCCTCGCCCGCCGCACCGGCCCGCACGCGCGCTCGCTACTGCGCCGCGACCTCGAGCACCTTGTACGTGTCGCTCGCGCCCTCGATGGCGGCTTTGAGCTGCTCGGGCTCCACGCCCTCCGCCTCCACGGTGACGACGTTGGTCTCGTGGTCCGCCTCGGCGTCCGTCACGCCCGCAACGGCGAGCAGCGCGCTCTCGACCTTGGCCTCGCAGTGGCCGCACATGATTCCCTGCGTCTTGATGGTGTAGTTCATGATGCATCCTTTCTCGATGTTATCGTTCGCGCCAGCGGCGCAATCGCCGCCCCGACGGCCCAAAGGGTCGCGCGCGGGCACGCCCGGGCCCGCCTCAACGTCCCCTACTCCTCCGGCGCCACGCGCGGGCGGAAGCCGCGCAGCCGCAGCGCGTTGCTCACCACGCACACGCTCGACAGGCTCATGGCCGCCGCGCCGAACATCGGCGAGAGCTGCCAGCCCAGCAGCGGGAAGAACACGCCCGCCGCCAGCGGAATGCCGCAGGCGTTGTAGCACAGCGCCCAGAAGAGGTCCTGCTTGATGTTGCGAATCACCGCGCGCGACAGCTCGACGGAGCGCGCCACGTCGAGAAGGTCGGAGTGCATGAGCACCACGTCCGCGCCCTCCTTGGCGATGTCCGCGCCGGCACCTATCGCGAGGCCCACGTCGGCGCGCGCGAGCGCCGGCGAGTCGTTGATGCCGTCACCCACCATGGCGACCCTGTGGCCCGCCTCCTGCAGCTCGCGCACGTGGCGTTCCTTGTCGGCCGGCAGGACGTTGGCGATGACCTCGTCACCGGCAAGCCCCACCTCGCGGGCAATGGCCGCGGCCGTGACGTCGTTGTCTCCCGTGAGCATGACGGGGCTCACGCCAAGCGTGCGCAGCGCCGCGATGGCCGCCGCGCTCGTGGGCTTCACCTGGTCTGCCACGGCCACGATGCCCATGAGCCGCCCGTTCTTGGCAAACATGAGCGGCGTCTTGCCGTCGCGGGCAAGGCCGTCCAGCACCTCGGCGTCAACGTCCACGCCAAGCTCGGCCATGAGACGGGCGTTGCCGGCGGCCACGGCGTTGGCACCCTCGCGCGCCGTGACGCCGCGGCCCGGCACCGCCACGAAGTCGCTCGCGGAGCGCGGCACGATGCCCAGCTCGCCCGTATGCGCCATGACGGCCTCGGCCAGCGGGTGCTCGGAGCCCGCCTCGAGCGTGGCCGCGAGCTTGAGCAGGGCCTTCTCGGTCACGCCAGGTGCCGGAAGCACGTCTGTGACCTGCGGCTTTCCTCGCGTGATGGTGCCGGTCTTGTCGAGTACCACGGCATCGACCCCGCGCAGGGCCTCCAGCGCCTCGGCGCTCTTGAACAGCACGCCCATCTCGGCGCCGCGGCCCGTGCCCACCATGATGGCAACGGGCGTGGCCAGCCCCAGCGCGCACGGGCAGCTGATCACGAGCACGGCGACGCCCGAGGTGATGGCCTCGGTCACGCTGCCGGTCACGACCAGCCACACGGCAAACGTCACGAGCGCGATGCCGATGACCGCCGGCACGAACACGCCGGCCACCTTGTCGGCCAGGCGCGCGATGGGCGGCTTGGTGGCGTTGGCGTCCTCCACGAGCTGCACGATCTTGGCCAGGCTCGTGTCGGCGCCCACGCGCGTGGCGCGGAACGTGAACGTGCCCGTGCGGTTGATCGTGGCGGCGCTCACGGCGTCGCCGGGGCCCTTCTCCACGGGGATGGACTCGCCGGTGAGCGCACTCTCGTCGATGGAGCTCGTGCCCTCGAGCACCACGCCGTCCACCGGCAGGCTCTCGCCGGGACGGATGCGGATGACGTCGCCCACCGCGATGGCCTCGGCGGCCACCTCGCGCTCGCCGCCGTCCGCGTCCACCACGCGGGCAGTCTTGGGCGCGAGGTCGATGAGCTTCTCCAGCGCGCCGCCCGTCTTGGCCTTGCTGCGCGTCTCGAGGTACTTGCCCACGGTCACGAGCGCCAGGATGGTGCCGGCGCTCTCGAAGTAGAGGTTGTCCATGCCCGTCATCATCGCGGCGTGGACATCTCCGGCGGCCAGCTGGTCGGCCATGACGAACATGGCGTAGACGCTCCACGCGAGACTCGCCGTGGCGCCGATGGCGATGAGCGCGTCCATCGTGGGAGCGCGGTGCCACAGGCTCTTGAAGCCGTTCGTGAAGTAGGCGCGGTTCTCGTAGACGATGGGCAGCACGAGCAGAAGCTCGGTGAGTGCGAGCGTCATGGAGTGCGTGTGGTCCGTGAAGATGGCGGGCAGCGGCCAGCCGAGCATGTGGCCCATCCCGATGTAGAGCAGCGGGACAAGGAATACGATCGAGACGACGAGGCGGCGGCGCATGGCGTCTGCCGTGGCCTCGAGCTTTGCGGTGGGGCTCTCGAGGGCCGCGGCGCGGCCCGGCGCGGATGTGCCGGCGGCCGCGACCGGGCCACCGACGAGCGCGGCGGTGTAGCCGGCGCGGTCAACGGCCTGACAGATGGCATCTGGCGAGGTTGATGACTCGTCATAGTCCACTGCCATCGAGCCGGAGAGCAGGTTGACCGTGACGGCGGACACGCCGTCGACGCCCGCCACCGCCTTCTCCACATGGGCCTGGCACGCCGCGCACGTCATGCCGCCCACGTCAAACTTGTCATGTGCCATCGGAACCTCCCGCTCGATTCTTCTCAATGGCAGTATACCCCTCCCCCTGGGGGGTAGGGTTTCGAAGTTGTGGAACACCACAAAACGGTTCCAACCGACGGAAACTGTCACAAATCCAAACGTTTGTGCGCTCGACGACGCTTTGATGGCAGTTTTGCCCCTCGAGAGCGCACTGGCGAGAGCCCGCTGGCCTTCGGAGCACCCTTTTGGGCGCCCAAATGGCCCCACGGCGATCCAAATCGCCAAAGCCATCGCACACACGATTGGTTTTGTGACAGAAAGCCAGTCGCGAAGCCTCACGCTGCCCGATCACGTCGCACTCTCAAGGGCAAAAACCGCCAAAACCCGTTCGCAGACCGTCTGTTGCAAAAATCACCAGAGGTCTGTGCGGTGCGGACGGCCCCGGAACCCCCGCCACGGCCCGGCGGTCGCCCAAAACGCACAACATCTCGGGGCTCCTTTGGGAGCCCCGTTTGATGTCGTTCTCCTATTGTTTCCGATTTGTTATACGACGCAGCGTTCACGAGCAACGGTGCAGCTCAGCGCACACAACTGCCGTCTACGGATAACAAAAATGTTGCGCAGCAAAACTGCGGTCCCTCTCTTTTAGCCTAAGTTTGAGCAGGACCTCCGGAGCGATCGGAGAGACGCCGGCATAAGGCGTGGGACACCGCCTGGCACACCGTCGCAGACGCCGCCCGCGCAACGCGCAGCCGCGCACTCGCGCGACGCACGGAGCCCCACCCGCCCAAAAGGCTAGTCCATACCCACAGAAAGAGGTCGACATGGCAGACAACACATCGATCGTGGTCGCCTTCGCAGGCTCGAAGCAGGCCGTCAACGAAGCGATCCTTCTTATGGCTCAAAACGCTGCCGAGAGTTGCGGCGATCCCGCACCCGCACGCTTCGACGACCCCGCCGACAGCTATGCGAGCCACCACGCCCTGGTCGATGCCCATGTGGCCGCAGCCCTCGCCGGCAAGAACGCCTCGGCGCAATACGTGGGCGATACGGACGCCACCTCGTACTTCGACAACGGCGGAAACTGCTCGTTCGCCCTCAGGTACACGTGCGGTGACGGTTTTAACGAGAACGACCTCCGCCTCTTCACCGACGCCCTCAACGAGCGACATGCCGAGAGCGACACCTATATCACGCTCGCCATCCTCGCAAACGAGGGCGACCGCTGGGAGGACCTGACCATCAAGTCCGGCGAACGTGGCGCGCTCGATAACGAAGAGACCCTCCGGGCATCCGAGCTCCTCAATGAGGCCGCAGGCTGGTTCAAACGCAATTACGGCTCCAACAAGACGCCCAAGCTCAAGCAGGTCCGAGGCAAGAACACGACCGGCAAGGTCGCCAAGAGGCACGCGACCAGCCTCTGGAACAACTGGAACAACGAATCCGTCAAGTTATTTCTTGAAGACGAACAGGTGCTCAATGCATGCGATGACGAGTTCTCCAAGCTCGCCCTCGACGAGTATCAGGACGAGGTCATCTCCTGCTACCTCAACGGCACCCGCGAGCTCTTCCGTGCCGATGAGTGGGACGAAGAGGACATTGAGGACTACGAATTCGACGATGGAGATGGGGACGAGGACTGGTAGGACTCGCGCCCGAGCAACCATATAGGTAGCAAGCGGCCGTGCGCTGGGAGGAGTCCCACGCACAGCCGTCTTTGTTATTCGCGCCTGCGACCGGCCGTCGCGCGCCGCCGCCAACACGCCCGCACGCTCGCATCCTGCCGCCACCGCCGCGCCGCGTTCGCTGCCAGCCCGCGCGCCCGGCGCCAGCCCGCCGCCACCGTGCCGCGCTCCGCCCACTACCACACCTCTCGGACAATAAAACCGGCCAAAAAAAATGCACCGCCCCGCCGTCGCTCGACGGCAATCAGCTCACCAATTGTTTCGAGATTATTTCATACTTTTCCGCATATTCGGTATCGCCGCAGCTAGACATATACGTTTAGCCACTCTCATAGCCAAGAAAAGTTGCACAGCAAAATAAGGGTCCCTGCCCCGTAACCTATTGTCGCGACCAAACCTGGGGAGGGACCAATATGAGCAGGAGCACGCCAATGGAGGCGCTTTACGCGCTCTTCAAGGGCGAGTTCTCCCTCAGTCATCGCGCCCTCTCCCAAATCATCCTCTCAGACCGCCCTCAGCCAAACGGCCTCAGCCCGCGCCAGATGGTGGCAAACACGAGCTGGCTCTCGCGTTCGATCGTGCACGCGCCCATGGACCTGCTGCAAGACCGCTACTTCGCGGACTTCCGCTCCTCTGCCCGCCGCGTCCACTCGCACCTCAACCAGTCAGGCATATCTGACGAGGAGATCTTCCGCGTCATCGGCACCTCGGACCTCATGCCAGGCGCGCTGAGCACGCAGGACCAATCGAGCGTCGTCTACCGCAACGCCCTCGCCCGCCTCTGGTCAAACTCCGGCATCGGCGAGACCGCCCGCGCGCGTGCGTCCCTCCTGCTCACCATCACCGCTGGTTGCACGGGCAACGTCGCCAAGGCGATTGACCTCGCATCGGGCTACATCTACGCGGACGGCCGCGTTGACGGCAGGTTCACCCCGCAGCCGAACGCCGCAGACACGCTAGCCGCGGCCACCGGCACCACGCAGATGGCGCCGCCTCCCAACCTGATTGGCCTCATCCGCCTCATCGACGGGCGTGTGGCGAGCAACCCCTACATCATCCCCGCGACCGATGCGGGCGCCGTCATCGGCGCGCTCGCGCTGGGCCCCTCTGCCATAGCGGACGTCGCCCCAGACGTCTCCGCTGAGCACCTGCGCGTCTGGCGCGAGAAGGGCCGCTGGCTCGCCTGCGACCTCGGCTCCACGAACGGCACGACGCTCCTGCCCGCAGACGGCGGGTCGCCGCGTCTGCTGGTGTCGGGCGAGGCGGTCGAGCTGTACCCGGGCGATAACCTGCGGCTGGGCTCCGTTACCACGTTCGCCGTCGTCGCCGTGGCGCACGGGCTCGAGGGGGGGGGAGAAACAGTGACTAGTCCCGTCCTCGAAGCGCCCGCGGCACGCGGAACCGCCGCGCACGCCATCGTGCGTGCCACCGCTCCCGCCGGCCACGGCATCGCGCCCGCCAGCTCCACCGCGGCCTCGCCCGCCGCTCCCGCCAGCCCCACTCCACCTCAGAAAGCCGGTGAGTGACCCACATGGACGCCTCCACGCCATACAACGGCGCCATCACCCGCGAGCAGTTCCTCGTGCGAGAGACGCGCGTCGTCGCCCAGCTCAAGACGGACGAGAACCTCACCAACGAGCAGATCGTCGAGCGCGTGACGCGGCTCAACCTCTTCCACTACCCCACGGAGCGCGAGCTCAAGTCCATCTCGAAGGCCTGCTGCCGCCGCCTCGACGCCCTCTCTGACGACCCCTCCACGCGCGACGCGCTCGTCCGGCTCATCGCCCACGGCATGCCGGAGGAGGTCCGCCAGGCCAACCTCTACGCCCTCATGCGCACCTTCCGCGTGGCGTGGGAGTTCATGGTCACCGTCGTGGGCCCGCGCTACCGCAGCTTCGACCCGAGCCTCCCCCGCCGCGACATCGCGAGCTTCCTCGAGCAGCTCCGCACCCAGGACGAGCGCGTCGCCGGCTGGAGCGACGCCACGATGAACAAGATCCGCCAGGTACTCACGGCTGCCCTCGTCGAGTGCGCCATGTATGACCGCAAGACCGAGACGCTGCAACCCGTGTTCCTGGGCGTCTCGCTCGAGCAGGGCATCCGCGCGAACGGCGACGAAGTCTGCCTGCCCGCGTTCAACTGCCTCATCTAGCCGCCCCGCCCGCGCCACCCGCCCCGTACCACACCGCAAGCCCTCGCTCACCCCCAGAGGAGCGCCACCTTGACCACGCTAACCACACACACCGGCATCGCCCAAGACCTCGAAGCCGCCTTCGACCGCATCCGCGCCCGCCTCGTAGACCCAGACTTCCTCGCGAACAAGGGCCTCGCCAACGAGGTGGGTTTCTTCGTCTTCCCGTATGACGCGGCGCGCGAGGACGAGGTCCGCACCCGCACGGCAGAGCTCCTCGCCCTCTCCGAGGCGGGCAGGCTCCCCTGCCGCATCGTGCACCGTGACCTGTGGGAGATCTTCACGCGGATCTGCGAGGACCACCGCATCCTCGACCGCATCCCGGGCCTCGAGGCACGCCGCGGCACGCCGGCGCTGCTCGACCGCCTGCACAAGATAGCCACCCCCGAGGCCTTCGTGCAGGCCATGGACTACGAGCCCCACGAGCCCGGCCGCGACGTCCTGCTCATCACGAGCGTGGGCAAGGTCTACCCCCTCGTGCGCGCTCACTCGATCCTCGAGAACGCCCAGCACGTCTTCGAGAACGTCCCCGTCGTACTGCTCTACCCGGGCCGCTACGACGGCACCCAGCTCCACCTGTTCAACTCCATCAGCGACGGCAACTACTACCGCGCCTTCAACCTGCTCTAGCCATAGAAGAGGAGAATTCCCATGCGCATCCAGGACATGTTCGAGCGCAACATCGACCGTGACATCAACGGCGTCGTGAAGGTGGCCCAGGAGGACGAGGCCGCCGTCGAGCAGGAGCTCAGCGAGTACGTGGTCACCAGGGAGCTCAGCCGCCACTTCGCCAGCTTCTTCGATTCCTACGAGCATGCGCTCGACACGCCCACGGACAAGGTCGGCGTCTGGATCTCCGGCTTCTTCGGCTCCGGTAAGTCCCACTTCCTGAAGATGCTCTCCTACCTGCTCACGAACAAGGTCGTGGCCGGCAAGCCCGCCATCGAGTACTTCGACGGCAAGTTCGAGGACCCCATGGTCGACGCCAAGGCGCGCCGCTGCGCGAGTGTCCCCACGGAGTCCATCCTCTTCAACGTGGACAACAAGGCCGTGGGCGTCAAGGACACGGGCGTCCTCAAGCGTACCTTCGCCCGCGTCTTCTATGACCATCTGGGCTTCTACGGCGAGGACCTCAAGCTCGCCCGCCTCGAGCGCTTCGTCGACGACAAGGGCCTCACGCAGGAGTTCCGCACCGCCTTCGAGCAGATCAACGGCGAGCCCTGGGTAGACGCCCGCGCCGAGTATGACTTCTTCTCCGACGACCTCATCGACGCCCTCGAGCAGGCCGGCGTCATGAGCGCGGACGAGGCGGAGCGCTGGCTGGAAGACCCCAACGGCTCCGATATCTCCATCGAGACCCTCACGGACCAGATTCGTGACTACGCCAACGCCCAGGCCGAGGCCCATGGCGGCGACTTCCGCCTCCTGTTCATGGTCGATGAGATCGGCCAGTTCATCGGCGGCGACTCGAACCTCATGCTCAACCTCCAGACAATCGTGGAGGAGCTCGGCACCAAGTGCGCGGGCCGCGTCTGGGTCATGGTGACGTCGCAGGAGGCAATCGACGAGGTCACGAAGGTCGTGGGCCAGGACTTCTCGAAGATCCAGGGCCGCTTCAACACGCGTCTCTCGCTCTCCAGCTCCAGCGCGGACGAGGTCATCAAGCGCCGCATCCTCGAGAAGAACGAGCCCGCGGCAGACCTCCTGCGCGCCCAGTACGCGGAGACCTCCTCCGTCCTCAAGAACCTCTTCACCTTCGAGAAGTCCACGGCAGACCTCATCGGCTACGCGGACGAGGGCGAGTTCGTCCAGACCTTCCCCTTCGCCAGCTACCAGTTCCGTCTCATGCAGAGCGTCATGTCCGCGATCCGCAATCACGGAAGCACGGGCAAGCACCTCTCCAGCGGCGAGCGCTCCATGCTCTCCGGCTTTCAGGAGACCGCCCAGCGCGTCGAGGGCCGTGACGAGAACGCCCTCGTGCCCTTCTGGATGTTCTACGACGCGGTCCAGACCTTCTTCGAGAGCTACATCCGCCGCGTCATTGACCGCGCCACGGACGCCGCGGAGAAGGGCCAGGGCCTCGAGCCGCAGGACGTCAACGTCCTCAAGCTCCTCCTCCTGCTCAAGTGGGACAAGGACCTCAAGACCACCGTGGGCAACGTCGTCACCCTCATGACCGACGACGTCCGCGCGGACCGCATGGCGCTGCGCGAGAGCGTCCAGGCCTCGCTCGACCGCCTCGTCCACGAGAACTACGTGAGCCGCAACGGCGACACCTACCAGTTCCTCACGGATGACGAGCAGGACATCGCCCGTCAGATCAGCCGCCAGGACCCGGACCCCGCCCGCGTGAGGGCTAAGGTCGCCAGCCTCTTCTTCGACCAGGTCTTTGCCTCCGGCAAGCTCGTCATGGGCGAGAACACCTTCGACATCGAGAAGTGGGTCGACGAGACGCGCGTCGGCCAGACCGGCGGCCTCACGCTGCGCATCATGACGATACTCGCGGACGAGGCGGACCTCGAGCGCACCCAGCTCATCATGCGCTCCCAGCGCACGCCGGAGGCCATCATCGTCCTCAACGAGGAGACCAACTACTACGACCCCCTGCGCGAGGCGCTCCAGATCGAGATGTTCACGAAGACGCAGATCGTCGCCAACCTGCCGCAGAGCCAGCAGGACATCATCCGCTCCAAGAACCAGCAGAAGGTCGAGCTCGAGAAGCGTGCGGCGGAGTTCATCGAGGAGGCCGTGCACCGCGGCACGTTCTTCGCCGCGGGAGAGGAGATTCGCCCCGCCGCCAGCCAGAACGCGAAGAGGATCGTGGAGGACGTGGCCTCGCGCCTCGTGGAGAGCGTCTACCCCAAGCTCTCCCTCATCGAGAAGAACTACCAGACGGATGCGGACATCAGGGCCATCCTCAACGGTGCCACGCGCACGCTCGACGCGAGCATGAGCGTGAACACCGGCGCCGTGAACGCCGTCGAGACATACCTGGACAGCCAGAGGCGCCTGCTGCACAAGCCCACCATGGCCGAGGTGCAGGACACCTTCCAGAAGGCCCCCTACGGCTGGCGCCAGATCGACGTCGCCGCCTGCATGGCGGAGCTGCTGGCGCAGGGCCGCGCCAAGGCCACCTACGCGGGCAAGACACTTGAGCTCGCCAGCCCCAAGCTCATGGACTGCCTGCGCAAGCCCAAGGACGCCGCTGCCTGCACCGTCGAGCTGCGCACCCACGTCCCCGAGGACGTGCGCAGGCACGCCGCCGAGGCCGTGCGCGAGTTCTGCCACGAGAGCGACGTGCCCACCGCGGAGGACGAGCTCGCCGCCCGCGCCACGGAGCTGCTCGAGCAGCGCGCGAGCGACCTCCAGGCTCGCCTCGACAAGGACTACGCCCGTGGCACCTATCCCGGACGCGACACCGTGACGCACGCCGTCAAGCTCACCCACGAGCTCCTCGCCGCGGGCAAGGACCCGGCGGACCTCCTCCCCGCAATCCAAAAGGCTTATGACGACCTGCTCGACGCCGCCGAGGACCTCGAGCCCGTTGAGACGTTCTGGAAGGGGCAGGTCGAGCTCTTCGACCGCGCGCACAGGCTGGCGAAGAGGCTCTCCGGCGAGGCCGGCTACCTCGAGGCAAACCAGGAGGCGACCAACGCCCTCAGGCAGATCCGCGAGATCGTGGGCATGGATGCCCCCTACAGGCGCATCAAGGACCTTGGCGGCTGCTGCCAGATCCTCGAGACCGCCCACGGTGACCTGCTCAAGGCCAAGAAGAACGACCTGCTCGACGCCGTCAATGACTACTACGGCAACATCGAGGACTACGCGCACGAGAAGGAGGTCGCCAACCCCTCCGAGGCCGCGACGCGCAAGCTCGAGCGCCAGAACGCCGTGCACAAGTCCGAGTCTCTCAGCAGCCTCGACGCCCTGCGCACGCAGCTCGAGAACGACCAGGTCTACTTCTACAGCCAGATCGACAAGGCGGCAGACCGCAAGCGACAGGCAGCGCACAAGGACAAGCCCGGCGCGGTGACGCCGGCGCTCACCAAGCCCGCCCAGCCGCAGGACGCCACGCCTGCCAAGCCGCGCGTGAAGACGCTCCCGCGCTACAAGGTTTGCCCGCCCAAGCAGCTTAGGTCCGCGGAGGAGATCGACACCTACTGCGCCAACCTCAGGCAGCACCTCCTCGACGCCCTCGAGGGCGCGGACGCCGTCCAGATCAACTAACAGCCACGCATGAGCGACGCCACGCCGCGACAGGAGATAACCATGGACACGAAGGAACTCGAGAAGTTCTGCCCCTGGGCCCGCAGGGAGCTCATCGACGCCGTCGACCTGCGGTGCCGCCGCTTCGCACTCGACCCGGACGGCCTCGCCGCCAACCCCGCGGACTCAGACGTGGTGGCAGGCCGCGTGCTCTCGCCCCAGGAGAAGGCCCAGCGCGCCAAGCTCGCGGGGCGCGTCGCTGCGTGCGGCTACGACGCCTTCTGCCAGGAGATGGCCTACACCTGGTTCAACCGCTTCGCGGCCATCCGCTTCATGGAGCTCCACGGCTATCTCCCCAGTTACGTGCGCATGTTCTCCAACTCCGAGGACGGCAGCTTCCGCCCGGACAGCATCTCCTGCGCGGCAGACCTCGACCTGCCCGGCCTCGACAAGACGGAGATCCTCAACCTCATGGTCAAGGGCGACGACGAGGAGGTCTTCCGCCGCGTGATCGTTGCCCAGTGCAACGAGCTCGCCGAGTGCCTGCCCGAGGTCTTTGGCCAGGTGGACGACGCGGACGCCCTCACCCTGCCGGACGGCCTGCTGAACTCGAGCGAGCACAGCGTCCTCTACCACATGGTGGAGGACATCCCCGAGGAGGTCTGGGACGACGTCGAGGTGCTGGGCTGGATGTACCAGTTCTACAACGCCCAGCTCAAGGACGAATTCTTCAAGTCCAAGCGCAAGGCCTCGGCGGCGGACATCGCGCCCGCGACGCAGCTTTTCACGCCAGAGTGGATCGTGCGCTACATGGTGGAGAACTCGCTCGGCCGCCTCTGGATGCTCAACCGCCCGGACTCGCGCCTGCGCGACCGCATGGAGTACTACATCGAGCCCGACGCCAGTCACGAGGGCTTCATCCGCGTGGAGAGCCCCGAGGACATCACGCTCTGCGACCCTGCCTGTGGCAGCGGCCACATCCTCTCCTACGCCTTCGAGCTGCTGTATGCCATCTACGTGGAGTGCGGCTACATCGCGCGCGAGATCCCCGAGCTCATCCTCACGAAGAACCTCTCCGGCTACGAGGTCGACCCGCGTGCGGCGCAGATCGCAAGCCTGGTGCTGGCCCTGCGCGCCCGCGAGCACGACCGTCGCTTCTTCCGTCGCGACGTCCGGGCAGACGTGCGCGTGCTCGAGTCCGTGCCCCTCGAGGAGGGCGAGACGGGCCTGCCGAAGAAGCTTGCCGAGGAGCTCTCCCACCTGGGCGAGATCGGCTCGCTGCTGGTGCCGACGGACGAGGACATAGACGCCATCCGCGCCGAGCTCGCCTCCCGCGCCGGCGACCTGTTCGCTGCGGCAACCAAGGACGGCCTCGAGCGCGCCCTCGAGGCCTGCGAAGCCCTGCGCCGACGCTTCGACGTCGTCGTGGCCAACCCGCCCTACATGGGCAGCAGCAGCTTCAACCCCTTCATGAGCGGATGGGTGAAGAAGAACTACTCCGACGTGAAGAGCGACCTCTGCACGTGCTTCATCGAGCGCGGCCACAGCCTCACTGCCAATCGCGGCTACGCCGCTATGGTCACCATGCAGTCCTGGATGTTCCTCGGCAGCTTCGAGAAGATGCGCAACAAGCTCATTGCCGAGAAGGGCATCGTCACCATGGCCCACCTCGGCCCGCGCGCTTTCGACGCCATCGGCGGCGAAGTGGTCTCCGTCACCGCTGACGTCCTCTACAACGACAAGTTCGAGGGCCCAGGCGCGTACTTCCGCCTCGTGGACATCAACGGCAGCGAACCCAAGCGCCAGGCACTGCTGGAGGCCATCAAGAACCCCGCCTGCGACTGGTTCTACCGCCGCGACGCCTCCACTTTCCACCAGATCCCCGGCTCCCCCATCGCCTACTGGGTAGGAGACGGACTGCTTCGCGCCTATGCCACCGGAAAATGCATTGATGAAGTTGCTTGTCCTAAAGTCGGAATGCAGACATCAAACAATAGCAAGTATCTTCGCCTGTGGTGGGAAACCGATTGGATTCCCACCGACGCCACCGGGTCTCATAAGTGGATTAAATACCTTAAAGGCGGCTCCTTCAGAAAATGGAGCGGAAATCTCGAGTATCTTCTCTTCTACAACAACGACGCCAACTACATCTTGGAACAGCCCCACGCTCGTGTTCTACCCCTAGGCATGCTTGTCAAGCCCAAAATCACTTGCACAATGTTGACGTCAGGAAGACCCGGCTTTAGAACGGCTCCGCCCGATACGTTCTACGACATTGCCGCGCATTGTTGCTTTCCTTCGGACCAGGATTACCGCTATGTCCTTGGCTTATTGAATAGCTCCGTAGCTTCACTTTGCCTAGCGCTACAAAACCCAACAATGAATATGCAAGTGTCCGACATTGCAGCGATCCCCTTTATTGGGGCATGCCCACTTCTAGAAGAAACGATATCCGGAATAGTAGCCGCATCCGTGAAACTATCAAAACTCGACTGGGATTCGCTTGAAACCTCCTGGGATTTCAAACGTAATCCTCTGTTGTAGGTGATTACTTATGAGAGATAAGACGCTCCTTATCGGCAATGGCCTTAATTTAACCCTTGGCAATACTATGAGCTGGTCAAAACTAATGACTACGCTCGGATCGACCTTGTCTGATGGGTCCAATGTTCCATACTCTCTCGTATTTGAAGAAATCGCCTCAACCAAAAGCTGTTCTATAGGTCGGCGCAACTCAGATGCATATTTGGATTTAAAGGGTGATCTGGCCCAGGCAATCGCCGAATTAAGCATGAAGCCTGGAGAAGTTCACTACGCCTTCAGAGATCTCCCCATGACTCATTTCGTAACGACGAATTACGACTCGACGTTCGAAAAAATGTACACGGACATTGAGCCAATAGTTAAGAACGCGGGTTCATCACGCAATAATCTCGGACCAATCTCACGAACCAACTCCGTGGACTTTTATCACGCCCATGGAATAGCAAAATGGCATCACACTATGTGCCTTGGGCACGAACACTATGTCACATTGATTTCAAAGATTAGAAGCCGACTCTATTCGTCCGCAGGCGATGATGACGAAACGATTCTTACCAGGCTCATAACTGGTCAGGACGAGTCTCTTTGCATATGGCCCGAATACCTCTTTACTAACGATGTCGCAATCGTTGGTTTGGGACTCGACTATTGCGAGATTGACTTTTGGTGGCTCCTCTCTCTTCGGGCACGCTGCTTTGCCCCCTGCAACGGATTGGCGAGTTACGGAAACATAATCACTTTCTACGAACCGGTAATTGGAAACAAGGGTATCTCCCCCAGCAAAGAGCACAAGCTGTCGGTTTTAAAAGCACTCCACATAGATGTCGTGCCGGTGACCGCTAACGATTACTCATCTGCCTATCTAACCATTGCCGATAGGATTAGCAAGGACTGGGAAGGACAGACGTTTTCTGATAAGTAGCCCATGCACAGCTTCAACGACTTCATCCTATCGATGGATGCAACAGACCTCATCTCAAAGTGAACAAAGGAAAACTCGATATGTCCGCAAAGAAAAGTAACAAAGATAAGAAGACATCAAGTTCCAAGAAACAAGAGTCCGGCCAGAAAGCCACAGCTCTTGGACATGCCCCAACGAAGAAATCCGAATACTCGTTAAACGACGCTTCCGTCCATTACCCCGAGAGCAGTCACGGAGCTAACTATGAGCGATAAGAAAAAGAAGAAAGAAAACGCAGATAAGCAGAGTACTGACGAGGCGATCGCGAAGCATATTATCTCCGTTGCCAATCTGTCATTTCAATCGGAGATGGCCAAGGACAGCAGCCTCAAGGGACTTGCCGGCCAGATTCTTACCTGCGTGACAATCCTGTCTGCCGCATATCTCATGCCTGCAGAACAAATAACCAGTCTGAATAAGAGCCTCGGAGATGGTTGGATTAGCATTGTCGCTATTTCATATGCCATTCTCCTCATTCCCCTGTTAATTGCCCTGATTCTTGCATTAACATCGCTCGATCCAAGGGAAGCAACGCTTCTATCCTCTCCTCTTAAACAATTTGAGTCATTTTCACGGGAAGGAGAGGCACTCCGCAAAGCCGGAAAAGAGCTAACTCAACAGGCTATTTCTCAAAGCTATTGCGACGCCCTCAACAACGAATACATGGCTCTGGAAAAGAAACATGATCGCATGGTTAGTCTTCTAAAAGTGGCTCGAGGATTGATTATCTTTTCTGTTTCAGCCGCAGTGATGTGCATCGTAGTGCTTATTTCAATTCTCTAAATGGTCAAAAAGCGTTAAGGAAGGGGGCCAACCGACGAAGAAGCCAACTGAACTGACTAAACCCACTCTGAATATGGGAAACCGTCTCCTTCCCGCTTTGCATGAAGCTACCAAACATCCGTTGCCAATTTGTCTCAAAATCGTCTCGCCAAACGCTGCAGGCATTGTTTCGCTCGGATCTCCTCGAGCGCAGTCTTCATGTCAGCCTCTTCGCCCCGCGGGGCTTCGCCATAGCCTTCTCGAGTCGCTCGTTACTACACTTCGCTCAAGCAGGAATCATTCGTCTGGTTATCGCCATGCATATCCATCGACGTCTCCCTCCGATTCGTCCGCCACATGGCATCTACCCAAGCCTGTGTTTCCGCAGCTTCTTGAGGTAGTTCTTCTTGAACGAGCCCCACTGACCAAAGAACATGCGATCCGTGGCGGTGGAAGCATGGGCATGGTACTTGAGCGCCGTGAGCTCAAGCGTGCAGATATAGTCCGCAAGCTGGAAGAGACGGTAATCTGCCGGCTTTGCATCGCGGTAGATAACAGCCTCCCTCGCCAGCGCGTACTCAACAGCGTCATGAAGCGCGTTGGTGACAACGGACTGCCCGTTGTCGTAGTAAACCTTGATCTTTCCGAACTTCTGGAAGAAGTCGATGTTGTCGAAAATCGACAGGATAAGGTCTCTCTTCATGCTGTTAAAAAGGCTCTCATAGCCTGCGAACTCGCTCTTGCGGTAGGCGAAAGTCATGTATTGGAAAGGGAGTTTGCCCGCCATTACACGAAAACCGTTAAGGAGCGCTTTGCGCGTCGAGACCCCGAGACCCTTGTAGTCATCGTTGCCGTTGAGGAGGGGCCCAAGGTGCATCGGGATGTCATCAATCTGTCTGACGCGGAGATCGGCCTCATAAGGGGCCAGAATCTGACCGATATCCTCGGACTGATCATGCAGAACGATTGTGATCAGGTAGTACGTAGACGTCTCGCCGGCATCGCCGGATTCGTCAACAAAGATGGACAGCTCCTCCATTGCTGCGACCTCCTAGTTAATAAAAATGCCGGGGGAAACCCCCCGGCTCTTGGAGGCCGACCCTTGCGGGAGGACCGCCTCTTTTATACCACGGGTAGCGCTCTGTCTTCAAGATGCGATTATAGCAAACACATGTTCGACACACAAGTAATAACCGCAGGTAATAAGCCCGCGAGTATTAAGCACAGAAAGGCGGCCTAGCCATGACAGGCCCAACGCACGGCTCCGTGATCGGCGCACAGGTCGCCTATGAGAAGGCGCTGCTCACGGACGTCGAGCTGCTCGAGCGGCAGGCGCACCGCGGCACCCGCGTGACCGCCGCAGACGTGAGCGCGCTCCTCGCCAGATACGACACCTCGTTCGACGCGCTCCCCCACTACCTGCAAGAAGCGATCGACCGCATTGACCTAGCCGAGTAAGACCACAACCCCCCAAACCGCACGAAGCGCGTCAACCCCGAAAGGATGTGAGCGGCCATGGCCGACCACGAGAGCATCTCCGAGACAGAGGACGTCCAGAGGCCAACGCCCGGCGTCGGCCTCGAAGCCAACCGGGTCTCGTCCGACTACCTCTCCTGCGAGATCCCGGAGGGCTGGGAGGCCACCTACCATGGCGAGGGCTTCAGCCCTCTCTTCCAAATGAGTCCCAAGGAGTCCGGCCCGAGGGATGATGTCTGGATCGACTGCGAAATGGGGTTTGACAAAGATCTCCATTTGGAGAATAGATGGGACACGCCAGAGTCCAGACTCGCAACTACAAAGAGCGTGTACTTCTCCCCCCACAGCATCGGTTGCTACTTCCTAACGCCCCTCGACTACCACACGGTCGAAGCCCACGGATGCAAGTGCGCCGTCATACAGGTTGCCACTAGTAACAACGTTGGCCTTGCGTTCAATATCTATCCGGATGGCCCGCGACAACCTATTCTGCACGCTACGTTCGGTTCATGGAATAACGACCGACTGGACGAGGCCCGCGAGCTCGTTGACAGGCTCGCCAAATCGATATGCGTTTACGAGAGCGATACGCCGTCATACGTCCGCGATCTTCAGGAGTGTCTCGGTTCCCAAATCGATCCCGACCATCTCTTTGAGGTCATTGCTAGATACGGCAGCGTGCTGGAAGGCATCAAAAAAGAGACTCCCGATATAGCCCGCTTTGTTAAGCAAGCCTACAAAGCCGACCAACGAACCGAACATGAGAGGCTGATTGCCGCGGTAGAGGAATATGCGGAGTCCAACAAGAGCATTGAACCATACCTTGAGCTCCTCGCAGATGTCGCCGACGCTCAGGCGCGTTATTTAAAGGAAGACAGAGCGAATCTAGACAAGCTGCGCCAGATTGTGGCTGAGACATCCAAGAGCTCAATCTTCTTTCCGAATTTGCTCCCAAGGGACTTCCGAAAACTGCCACAGCAGGAGTGGGAAGAGGTCGAGAGAGTGCTTGCGCCCTCCGAGCGCATGCGCACGATACTCTCGCGAATCGGAATCGAATGGCCCGACTCTGACAACGTCGACGACGGCAACAGCGACAACGACGCCGTGGTGCCCGACCTCCCCACGGTGATGCTCACGCTGCTCTCCGACGACTACGTCTTCTTCCAGAACAACGAGATCTCTTGGTCGAAGGGCCACCACGTCATCAAGGGTCTGCAAGTCAACTCGCCAAAGCAGAGGGACCTCGCCACCATCGCGGCGGAAAACGGGTTCGATGACATCAACGACCTGCTCAACTACTTCATAGCCTTCATGAGGGAGGTCGAGAAGGACGAGGCGCTCGTCGTCCCGAGGGCGTCCATCTCCAAGGCGCTCCATCCCATCGTCCGCCGGGGGGACCTGACGGGCATCACGCTCGTCAACCTCACGGCCAGCAAGGCGTTCAGGGTCATCAATGACAGTCCGAACAGTTACACGGTTATGTACGACGACGCGCTCGCAGACGGCATCCCCCACTTCTTCGACCTGATGTGTCGCCTGCTTTGGGACCTTCGCCAGTGCGTTGAGACGCTGAAGGACGCTCCTTTCCAGGTGACGTTCACGAGTTGCCGCAACCTGGACCTCTCCCAGCTGCTGCGCGGCAGCGTCTCCCGCGTCGACGGTGCGCAGGATAACCCCGGCACCGTAAGCGTGAGCGAGGCGCCAAAAATTGGCCATGGCTCCGCGTCTGCCAGCGAGGGAAAGGCAAAGTCCGCCGGCAAGGGGGCAACGCGCAAGTCGAAGCCCAAGCCCGCAGCCGCGCCTAAGTCCGTGCCCGTGGCCGTGACCAAGCCCGAGCCGAAACCCAAGCCGGAGTCGAAGCCGAAACCCAAGCCCGAGCCGGAGCCCGCACCGATGCCCAAGCCCGCTGCCAAGCCCAAGCCCAGGCCCGCAACCAAACCCGAGCCGGCAGAGAGCCACAACGTGAACCCCATGCTGCTGCTCACGCTGCTCGCCGATGACTACGTGTTCTTCCAGGACACCGACATCGCCTGGGAGCGAGGCCACCACGTCATCCGTGGCATGCAGGCCAACCTGCCCAAGATCGAGGAGCTCAACGCAATCGTCCGCGAGAACGGCTTCGACAGCTTCGCGGAGCTGGGCGACCGCCTCGTGTCCTTCCTGCTCGAGGTCGAGAAGGACAAGGCGCTCGTTGTCCCCAGGGACAGGGTATCCAAGGCACTGTACCCCATCATGTTCGACGGCGACCTGACGGGAATCACGCTCGCCAACCTCGCCGCAAGCATGGCGGCGTTCAGGGTCCTCAACGACAGGCCCAACAACTACACGGTCGTGTACGACGGCACCCTCGCGGACGGAATCCCCCACTTCTTCGACCTGATGTGCCGCCTGCTCTGGGACCTCCGTCTCTGCATGACGTCCCTGAAGGGTGTCCCCTTCCGGGTGACGTTCGCACGCTGCCGCAACCTCGACCTCAGCCAGCTCCTTAAGGGGCACGTCTCCCGCGTCAACGGTGCGCAGGACGACCCCGTCTCCGTCACCGTGAGCGAGGAGCCAGCTATCGGGCTCGAGGCTGTTGCGAGCAAGGAGCCGAGCGTTAAACTCGAAGCTGCCAAGGCCGAGGAGGCGCCTGCTGACGAGGAGGGCCCTTCCGTCGAACTGCAGACACCCGACGTCCCCACGCTCGTAATGTCGCTGTTGAGCGACGGCTACGTCTCCTTTGAGGACAGCGACATCCCCAGAAAGAAGGGTCACCACGCCATCGCCGGCGTCGGGGTGAGCGAGCAAAAGCGCGAGGACCTCGCCCTCATCGCGCGGCAGAATGGCTTTGATAACGCAAACGAGCTCATCGACTACTTCGTCTCCGCCCTTCAGGAGGTCGAGAAGGACGAGGCGTTCTTTGTCCCCAAGAAGACGGGTATCAACAAGGGGCTCTATCGGATCGTCCGCAAGGGAGACCTCACGGGCATCACGTTCGCTAACATGGCCAACTACACGGACTCCTTCCGCATCAAGAGCGAGGGCCCCGACGCATACCAGGTTGAGTACAGCGAGCCCGTTGCCATTGGCCTCCCCCGCTTCTTTGGCATGGTATGCCGCCTCATCTGGGACCTTCGCCAGTGCGAGAACGCGCAGAGGGGAATCCCCTTCAGCGTAAGGTTCAGTCGCATCGGCATAGAGTTCAACTGCATCGGCCGCATGAGCGTCTGGTGGGAGTACCCAAAGGTCACCTTCGTCGACGGCGCCCAGGATGACCCCGCCCTGGTCAACGTGACCTCTGCGCCTTCGACCGACCTTACGGAAGGCATAGAGATTGTGGGCGAACAGCCGGCAGGCGCCGCCGCAGAGGCCGATAGCATGGACATCCCAGCGACGATGCTCGCGCTGCTCTCCAATGGCTATGTCTCCTTTGGGGAGAAGGACCTCTCGTGGTCGAAGGGCAACCATGTCATCTGTGGTCTGCAGATCGGCTCTCCGGTGCATCCACGCCTTGCCACCCTCGCGCGAGTGAACGGGTTCAAGAACACGGATAACCTGCTTGAGCATTTCATGGCCTTCATGAGGGAGGTCGAGAAGGACGAGGCGCTCGTCGTCCCGAGGGCGTCCATCTCCAAGGCGCTCCATCCCATCGTCCGCCGGGGGGACCTGACGGGCATCACGCTCGTCAACCTCACGGCCAGCAAGGCGTTCAGGGTCATCAATGACAGTCCGAACAGTTACACGGTTATGTACGACGACGCGCTCGCAGACGGCATCCCCCACTTCTTCGACCTGATGTGTCGCCTGCTTTGGGACCTTCGCCAGTGCGTTGAGACGCTGAAGGACGCTCCTTTCCAGGTGACGTTCACGAGTTGCCGCAACCTGGACCTCTCCCAGCTGCTGCGCGGCAGCGTCTCCCGCGTCGACGGTGCGCAGGATAACCCCGGCACCGTAAGCGTGAGCGAGGCGCCAAAAATTGGCCATGGCTCCGCGTCTGCCAGCGAGGGAAAGGCAAAGTCCGCCGGCAAGGGGGCAACGCGCAAGTCGAAGCCCAAGCCCGCAGCCGCGCCTAAGTCCGTGCCCGTGGCCGTGACCAAGCCCGAGCCGAAACCCAAGCCGGAGTCGAAGCCGAAACCCAAGCCCGAGCCGGAGCCCGCACCGATGCCCAAGCCCGCTGCCAAGCCCAAGCCCAGGCCCGCAACCAAACCCGAGCCGGCAGAGAGCCACAACGTGAACCCCATGCTGCTGCTCACGCTGCTCGCCGATGACTACGTGTTCTTCCAGGACACCGACATCGCCTGGGAGCGAGGCCACCACGTCATCCGTGGCATGCAGGCCAACCTGCCCAAGATCGAGGAGCTCAACGCAATCGTCCGCGAGAACGGCTTCGACAGCTTCGCGGAGCTGGGCGACCGCCTCGTGTCCTTCCTGCTCGAGGTCGAGAAGGACAAGGCGCTCGTTGTCCCCAGGGACAGGGTATCCAAGGCACTGTACCCCATCATGTTCGACGGCGACCTGACGGGAATCACGCTCGCCAACCTCGCCGCAAGCATGGCGGCGTTCAGGGTCCTCAACGACAGGCCCAACAACTACACGGTCGTGTACGACGGCACCCTCGCGGACGGAATCCCCCACTTCTTCGACCTGATGTGCCGCCTACTCTGGGACCTCCGCCTCTGCATAACGTCCCTGAAGGGCACCCCCTTCCAGGTGACGTTCGCACGCTGCCACAACCTCGACCTTAGTCAGCTCCTTGAGGGAAACGTCTCCCGCGTCGACGGGGCGCAGGACGACCCTTTCTCCGTCACCGTGAGCGAGAAGCCAGCCATCGGGCTCGAGGCTGTTGCGAGCGAGGAGCCTCCGGCGAAGGCACCTTCCGACCTAACAAGCAAGTGCGAACGTCTCGAAGCTGTCCTCGACCTACTACTCGCAGCATCAACGGAGCATCACAAAGCCAGCCGTGCGCTTTTTGCGAACGAGCAATCAGCCGCGGAGGACAAAGAAGAGCTCAGGAGAATAGCCGACTATAAAAACCATCTCGAAGAGCAGCTCGGCTCCGCCAAAGAAGAGAAGCTGCGCCTCGAAAAGAAACTCGCCAAGCTGCTTGTCCGCAAAAGCGATTTGCAGGGCGAGCGGGATCAGCTCTCAACTGAAATTAATCAGCTCGAAGAGAAGATGCGCGAACTAGAGGCCAACCGGAAGTCCCTGCCTTTTTATGCCATCTTCAAGAGCTCTCAGCTCAGCTCTAAAATCGCAGAACTTGCCGACCAGAAGAACGAGCATCTCGACCGTATAAAGGCCATCGACGAAAAACTCAACGCCATCACGTGTGCTGATATCGAGAAGCAGATACAAGACCAGGAGCGTAAGATCGCCTCCCTCCCCGAAGAGATCGAGGCGCAACCACAGAAAGAAGGCGAGTACAAAAGTCGCCTAGAAAAGACCAAGAAAGACCACCGCAACCTAGCATTCAAGACAACCAGAGCCACAAAGAAAATGGTCGAGGCTCTCGGACGGTACAACGACTACGTCGGCTCTCTCAGCTTTACCAATACTGAGAGACGCAGTGACGAGTACCGCAGTCTGAGGGGCCACGTGGCATCACTGATAAGCCAGCTCAAGGAGCAGGGAATCACGGCGGCGGACAGGCGCGCTTTCCCCAGGCTCAAACCCCCTATGCGCTAAAGGGCGTGAACAGGAGACGCACCCCCGTTCACGCACCCGCACCGCAGCCGATGACGACAGAAAGACAAACCACATGGCAACGCTGATCAAGGACAAGTACGAGGCCCACAAGGCCGAGGTGAACGAGCGATTCGAGCAGCTCCGCGCCAACGAGGAGGAGCTCAACCGCATCTTCGCACGCATCTACAACATGGAGGGCGAGGTGCCCATCGAGGTCGAGGACAAGTACGTCTCGGTCGCCCGCATCTTCGACACGGCAGAGGAGATCCCGGAGAGCTACAAAGGCAACCGCTACGTGCGCACCCGCCGCGACGAGATCGTCTCGCTCATCAGCTACGCCGTGGGTTGCATGTTCGGCCGCTACTCGCTCGACGTGGACGGCCTGGTGCTCGCAGACCAGGGCGACACCGTCGCGAACTACCTCGCCAAGATGCCAGACCCGGAGCGCGTGACCTTCATGCCAGACGAGGACAACATCCTGCCCATCACCGATGATGAGTACTTTGGCGATGACATCGTGGCGCGCCTCATCGACTTCGTGCGCGTCGCCTATGGCGAGGAGACGCTCGAGGAGAACCTCCGCTTCATGGCGGACTCCCTCGACCCCACCGCCAACTGCGACGCCCGCGCCACGATCCGCGCCTACTTCCTCAAAGACTTCTACGCAGACCACTGCAAGACGTACAAGAAGCGCCCCATCTACTGGCTCTTCGACTCCGGCAAGAAGAACGGCTTCAAGTGCCTGGTGTACATGCACCGCTACCAGCCGGACCTCCTCGCGCGCATCCGCACGGACTACGTGCTGCCGCACCAGGAGCGCTACCGCACGCGCCTGAGCTACCTCGATGACCAGATGCAGGTGGCGGCCGCGCGCCAGAAGGCGCAGCTCACCAAGGAGCGCAAGCGCATCGAGGCCCAAGCGGTGGAGATCGCCAAGTACGAGGAGAAGATCCACCACCTCGCAGACCAGATGATCAAGATCGACCTCGACGACGGCGTGAACGTCAACTACGCCAAGTTCGCCGACGTCCTGGCAAAGGTGAAGTAAGGCATGAAGCTAGAAGACATAACGAAGGAGCTCTCGAAGCTCTTCGACGCAATGGGAGACGCGGGCGGCATCGTGGTGTGGCACGATCCGGACGCCGAGTTCACCGAGGTAGCGGCCGAGCTTGAGCTGCCCGGCGTCGAGGTCATGCGCGAGGAGGAGAACGACCTCTTCCGCCTGAAGTGCGCCCTCAACGAGGACCTCAGCGGCCGCCGCATCCTGCTGTATCGCCCGCGCCCGCGCCGCCTCGAGGGCGACTGGCTCGCGGACGTCGAGGTGCGCGCACAGCAGTTCTCGGCAGACTACGTGAGCATCCAGCTGCGCGAGCTGGACGCCCCGGACACGCGCGAGATGCGCGACGCGCTGCGTGCCCGCAGGACCTTCCTCGCGAAGAAGACGAGCCTCGGCAAGCTCCGCCGACTGCGCAAGAGCTACGACACGCCCCAGCAGCTCGACCTCTCCATCATGGCCATCGCCCTCGGTGCCACCGCGGCCACGCCCGTCGCCGTGACGCAACGCTTCCTCGAGACGATGCAGGGCGAGGGCGCGGACGCCCCGCTCGAGAAGCTCCAGAAGGCGGGCGTACGAGACTCCTTCCTCGAGGCGCTCGCCGCGTGGACGGGCTTCTCGGCGACGGACCCCACCCTCGCGACGTCGCACGTCCTGCTCTCGGCGCTCTCTCGCGCGGAGCTCGCGGACGCGCTCAAGGGCCTCGAGACCCACATGTCTCCCGCGCACGCGCCCTTCTGCCACGAGGTGTTCGAGGCATGGGCGTCGAGCGGTGATATCGACGCCCTCAGGAAGGCCACCGAGCAGGTCGAGGCCAAGACGAGGCTCGTCGAGCTCCTCTCCTCCGCAGACGCGACGTCGATCGAAAGGCTCTCGTTCGCGGACGTCTTCCCCTGCGTCGACGCCGCCATCCTGCGCAGGCTGCTCGACATGGTCTCCGCGCCCGATCGCGCCGACGAGGTCATCAGGATCGCGAACCGCCGCCGCGGTCTCGCCTGGTACGGGAGCTTCGCCTGCTACTACCAGGGCGTCATCGCCGCCGCGCGCATGAGGCTCTTCTACCGCGACCACACCGAGGGCATGGGGGCACTTCCCGCCGAGCGCGTCTGGGACGCCTACGCCACCGAGTGGAACGCCTTCGACCGCTGGTACCGCGACCTCCACATGGCGCTCTCCGCCGCGATCGTCGACGGCAGCTATGACCTCGACGAGGCCATGCGCGCCGCGTGCGACTCCATCGAGCGCCTCTACAAGGGCTGGTTCCTCCCCGAGGTCAACGGGCGTTGGGCCAACGCCGCCGCGGACGAGCTCGCCAGCCAGGGCTACGTGAGCGGCATCCCCCGCCAGCTCGACTTCTACATGAACAGGGTGGACTCCCTCGCCCAATCCAAGAAGCGCGCGTGGGTCGTAATCTCTGACGCCCTGCGCTACGAGGTCGCCACCGAGCTCGCGGAGCGCCTCGAGCGCGACACCAAGGGCTCGTGCGAGCTCACGTCCATGCAAGCCACCCTGCCTTCCATCACGAAGTGCGGCATGGCGGCACTGCTTCCGCACGGCAGCTTCACCCTCGAGGGCTCGGACCAGGGCGGCGCCGGCGGCCTCAAGGTCCTCGTCGATGGTGCCGAGACGCCCTCGTGCGCCGCGAGGCAGCAGGTCATCAGGCAGAACCACCCCGCCGGCGTCGCCGTCCAGTACGAGACGCTCATCAGCGAGATGGGCCGCGCAGAGCGCCTCGAGCTCGTGGGGGATGCGGACGTGGTCTACGTCTACCACAACTCCATCGACGCCCTAGGCGACAAGCAGGGCACGGAGCGCAGGGTCTTCCAGGGCTGCCGCGATGCCGTGGAGGAGCTCGTCGCCGCCGTGAGGACCATCGTCAAGGACTTCCGCGCCTCGGACGTCCTCATCACCGCGGACCACGGCTTCCTCTACACCGAGGAGCCCCTGGGCGAGGCCGAACACGTAGGCATCGACGAGGTCACGGGCGAGGTCATCGAGTATGGCCGCCGCTACGTCGTAGCCGCCGAAGGCGCCACGAGCGAGTTCCTCATGCCGGCGCGCCTCCCGGGTGGACGCGGCGTGATCGGCCTCTTCCCCCGCGAGTGCGTGCGCATACGCAAGGGCGGCAGCGGCGAGAACTACGTCCACGGCGGCATCTCCCTCGAGGAGATGTGCGTGCCCGCGCTGCACTTCCGCAACCACCGCAAGGGATCGGCGAGCTACGAGGAGACCGAGGCCGCCAGCATCAGGGCGGTGTTCGAGAACAACACGGTCACGAACACGCTCTTCTACCTCGATTTCCTCCAGACGGACCCCGTGGGCGGCAAGGTGGTCCCGGCGGAATACGATGTCTATGTGGCGAACGCCGCGCTAGAGCCCGTGACGGACGTCGCGCGCATCGTCGCCAACATGGCGTCCCCCTCGGCGCAGGAGCGCACCGTCCGCGCGAGGTTCTGCCTGCGGACAGGCTTCTCCCCCAGCTCGAGCGCCTCTTACCCACTGCTTGCAAAGAACGCCCAGACCGGCGAGGTCACCGAGCTCGCCGGTCTGCGGATACAGATCGCTTTCGCCCCCGACGACTTTGGATGGTAACGACCATGAGTGACACCACAGACACCACGAGCGGCATCGCCCCCTACACGAAGGACGCCCTCGACGAGAAGATCGTGCGGGAGTTCCCCGGCAAGATCGTCCGCAAGGACCTCACCTCCCTCATGAAGCGCGGCGCCAACGTGCCCACCTTCGTCCTCGAGTACCTGCTGGGCACATACTGCGCCACGGATGACGAGGCCCTCATCGAGGAGGGCGTCGGGCGCATCCGCAGGATTCTCACCGAGAACTACGTCCGCCCAGACGAGAGCGAGAAGATCAAGAGCCGCATCCGCGAGCTGGGCCAGTACAACGTCATCGACAAGGTGGACGCCCGCCTCGACGAGTACGACGACATCTACGTCGGCAGCTTCACGAACCTCAACATCGGCGACTTCGTCATGCCCGAGGAGTACGTGCACAACTACAGCAAGATGCTCACGGGCGGCATCTGGTGCATCATGCGCATCCAGTACCTGCGCCCCGAGGACGAGATGGATGCGCTCGATGACATCTTCGACGACGACACCAAGAAGAAGCCCAGGAGGTCCAGGTCAAAGAGCAAGAAGCGCGGCCCCCAGGACTCGCCGTTCAGGATTGTGAAGCTCACGCCCATCCAGATGCCCAACCTCGACCTCGAGGAGCTCATCTCCCACCGCCAGGCCTTCACCACTGACGAGTGGATCTGCCTTCTGCTGCGCTCCGCCGGCTACGAGCCAGACGCACTCACCCGCCGCGAGCGCCTGCACTTCCTGGAGCGCATGGTCCCCCTCATCGAGCGCAACTACAACCTGGTCGAGCTTGGCCCGCGCGGCACGGGTAAGTCCCACATCTACACCGAGGTGAGCCCCTACAGCTACCTGCTCTCAGGCGGCCAGACCACCACAGCCAAGCTCTTCGCCAGCAACAACACGCGTCACGGGACCATGGGCCTCGTGGGCCACTGGGACGCGATCGCCTTCGACGAGGTCGCCGGCATGAACTTCAAGGACATGAACGCCGTCCAGATCATGAAGGGCTACATGGCCAACGGCACCTTTGGCCGCGGAACCGACAGCTACAACGCCGAGGCATCCATGGTCTTCGAGGGCAACATCAACGACACCGTCGCCAATGTCCTCAAGACCACCCACCTGTTCGACCCCTTCCCGCCCGAGTTCAACAACGACAGCGCCTTCTTCGACCGCATCCACTGCTACCTGCC
>OLNN01000425.1_pt1 | contig 45628 bp, 47 predicted proteins | sample 1672141 | NCBI WGS metagenome assembly OLNN01 (sample SAMEA3136652, study PRJEB25190) | human gut metagenome | biome: human gut; feature: human-associated habitat; material: faeces | place: Austria | collected 2013
TCTGGCCACGGACCAGGGTGTTCAGACCGTCGATGGTGGAGATACCGGTCTGAATGAACTCGTTGGGGTAGTCCCGGGCGGCCGGGTTCATGGCCAGACCGTTGATGTCCCGATGGGCCTCTGCCAGGATAGCGGGACCGTCATCAATGGGATCGCCCATGCCGGAGAAGACGCGGCCCAGCATATCGCCGGACACGGCCAGCTCCAGAGGACGGCCCAGGAAACGAATCTTGGACTCGCTCAGGTTGATGCCTGCGGAGGGCTCAAAGAGCTGGACAACCGCCTTGTCGCCGTTGACCTCCAGCACCTTACCGCGGCGGATCTCACCGTTGGGCAGCTCGATTTCACACAGTTCATCGTAGGTGACGCCGGAAACACGGCGGACGACCATCAGAGGGCCGGAGATTTCTTCGATTGTACGATATTCTTTAATCATCAGTCATCCTCCAATTCTCCTACGATTGCGGCAATCTGTGCTTCCATATCGGCAGCCAGCTGCTTGTAGACCTCTTCGTACTGGTCAGCAGGCACGTTCTTGGCGCGGCCCATGCCGACACGGGCGTCAATGCTGAACAGAGCGTACAGCGGAGCGCCCTTCTGGATGGCCTCCCGGCACAGCTTGTCGTAGTCCAGAATGATGGTGAGCATCTGGAGCTGCCGGCCGTGATCGGAATAGGAGTCGATGTCCGCAAAGGCGTTCTGCTGGAGGAAGTCCTCCCGGATGATACGGGCGGTCTCCAGGGTCAGCTGGTCCGCGGGAGACAGGGAGTCCTTACCAACCAGCTGGACGATTTCGTTCAGCTCAGACTCTTCCTGGAGGATTGCCATGGCCTTGTCACGGTTCTGGAAATACTCCTTGCCCAGCTTTTCATCGTACCAGGGCCGCAGAGAGTCCAGATACAGGGAGTAAGAATTCAGCCAGTTGATGGCCGGGAAGTGACGGCGGGAAGCCAGGGAGGCGTCCAGGGACCAGAACACCTTGACGATACGCATGGTACCCTGGGAGACCGGCTCGGACAGGTCGCCGCCGGGAGGGGAAACTGCACCGACAGCGGTCAGAGATGCCTTACGGGGCTCACCGTTTCCGCTGATGCACTCCACCATGCCGGCCCGTTCATAGAACTGAGCCAGACGGGAGGCCAGGTAAGCGGGATAGCCTTCTTCGCCGGGCATTTCTTCCAGACGGCCGGACATCTCACGCAGGGCCTCTGCCCAACGGGAGGTGGAGTCGGCGATAACCGCCACGTCGTAGCCCATGTCACGGAAGTACTCCGCGATGGTGATGCCGGTGTAGACAGACGCCTCACGGGCGGCCACAGGCATGTCCGAGGTGTTGGCGATCAGCACAGTACGCTTCATCAGAGATTCGCCGGTACGGGGGTCCACCAGTTCCGGGAACTCCCGCAGAACGTCGGTCATCTCGTTGCCGCGCTCGCCGCAGCCGATATAGACCACGATGTCCACATCAGACCACTTGGCCAGCTGGTGCTGGACCACGGTTTTACCGGAGCCAAAGGGACCGGGTACCGCAGCGGTACCACCCTTGGCGATGGGGAACATGGTGTCGATGATCCGCTGGCCGGAGCACAGAGGCACCTCGGGCGGGAACTTCTTCTTATAGGGACGGCCAATACGGACCGGCCACTTCTGGATCATGGTCAGTTCCTTCTTCTCGCCCTTGTCGGTGTTCACCGTGGCCACCACTTCGGTGACGGTGTAGGAACCGCTCTCGATCTTCTCGATGGTGCCGGAGACGCCGTGGGGAACCATGATCTTGTGCACGGTGGAGCTGGTCTCCTGAACGGTGCCGATAATGTCGCCGCCGGACACCTTGTCGCCGGCCTTGGCAGTGGCCTTAAACTCCCACTTTTTCTCACGGTTCAGCGCGGGCACCTGAATGCCTCTTGCGATGGTGGGGCCGGAGAGCTTCATGATCTCCTCCAGGGGGCGCTGAATACCGTCATAAATATTTTCCAGCAGGCCGGGGCCCAGCTCAACGGACAGGGGCGCGCCGGTGGTGACTACTTCCGCACCGGGGCCGATGCCGGAGGTCTCTTCGTAGACCTGAATCGCGGCGGAGTCGCCGTTCATCGTCAGAATCTCACCGATCAGATGCTGCTCGCCTACTCGGACCACGTCTGCCATGTTGGCGTCCTGCATGCCGGTGGCAACGACCAGCGGGCCGGATACCTTAACGATTTTGCCCATTAGGTTTCATACCTTCTTTCCTATTTCAGGTTCAAGCACATCGGCATTGCTGCCGAATGATTACAGAATGTCTGCGCCGACCGCCCGTTCCACGGAATCGGTGATGTTCTGCATCCCGATCCCCAGGGAGCCGGACTTGCCGGGAATAAGGATGATAGCCGGGATCATGGCATCCTTATACTTTTTCACCTCATCCTGCATCTGCTCCGCAAACTGCTCGGTGAGGTAGATGATAGCGGTTTCGCCATCCCGGGCCAGCCGGTGGAGAATTTTCCGGGCTTCCTCCACGGTCTCGGCCGGATACACGTCCAGCCCCAGGGTCTTGAAGCCCAGAACACTTTCCCGGTCGCCCAACACTGCGATCTTATACATATGCGTTACGCAACCTTTCCCGGATCACGTCGGCAGGCAGATCTGCCAGACGGCCCGTCAGAATGATGCGGACTGCGGTGAACTCATTGTCCTTGGCCGAGACGTATCCCAGCAGGGGCTGTTCACCAAAGGCCACATATTTGGCCTGCTGCATATAGGCGTTCACTGCATCATCACACGCTTTTTCAAAGCTGGTGAGGCCGTCGCCCTCGATTGCGACCTGGCCGGCAGCGGCTGCCGCAGCAAAGGGAGTGGCGAAGTACACGGTCTCCAGATCCTCGCCGTCCGCGGCCTTCAGCACCCGGGCGGGGCTGATGCTGCCGCCGGGAAACAGAACTTCGGCCAGGTAATCGGCGTCCCGTTCCATCCGCAGCACCCGGACGAGGCTGCGCAGGTTGGCTGCGTCCACCAGCATTCGGACATAGCCCTTCAGGAACTCAGAGCCGGTTTTCTCCGCCAGCTCCTCCATCTCCCGGAAGTAGGCCTTGTCCAGAATCAGGTCGGAGCGCTGGGGATCGCGGGTGGCGCCCAGCACCTCACGGGCCTGGATAATGGCGTCCGCCATGACCTTGGGGACATCGCGAAACTCGGATTTTTCCACCGCTTCCTTCAGCACCGCCGGGTGCACCCGGCCCGTATCCACCAGCAGGCGGTCCGGATCCAGGCCCTGGGCCTCGGACTTCAGCAGTGCCTTGGCGTTGTGGTAGTCATACTTGACCTTGAACACATCCAGCATGGCCTCGTTGGGCGCCAGATCGCTCATCTCGGCGAAGAGCTGCTCTCTGGCCTGGGCCAGCACCTCGTCCACCGTGTCCACGGTCACCACCGGCATCTCCGGGTAACCGCACTCCACCAGCACCTTGGCGGCGTCCTCTACCGTGGCCGCCTCCAGCATCCGTTCCATGCGCTCTCCCTCCAGCAGGCGGGATTCCATGGCCCGAATTTTTGTGGAAAGATACAGATACTCTGTATCCTTGATTTTTTTAGACAATTCGAGTCCCTCCTTTTCAGGAGCGCGTTACGCGAAGAGGACGGCTGTCACCTTACCCGCAACCTCGTTGCGGGCCAGACGCACCAGCGTCTCAAAGGTGCAGTTGACCTCTACGTCGCCGTCACAGACCAGCAGACCGCCCTGGAAGGCACGCGACTCCTCAGACAGAGTCAGCGCTGCGGGCTTGCCGGCCTTTTTCAGAATCTCGTTTGCCTTGGTTGCCGCCTTGACGCCGTAGCGCGCCCGGTCCGTGGCGGAGAAGATCAGCTGTTCGCTGCCCGTGGTGGAAGCTCTGACCGCCAGCTGGGCCAGCAGGTCCACGTACTCCTCTTCCGGCAGCTGCTTCAGCTTTTCCAGGGCCAGCGCAAAGGCCTTGTCCAGCATCTCCTGCTTGGCGGACAGCTCCTGCTTTTTGGCGTCCATCTGAGCGGTGCTGTTCAGGCGCTGACGGCACTCCACTGCGCTGCGCTCACCCTTTTCCCGGATGGCGGCAGCCGCCTGCTCCGCCTGGGCGGCGTAGCGGGCTGTGATGCCGTCGGCCTCGGTCTTCGCCTCGGCCAGAACCGCATCCACTTCCTGCTGCGCATCCTCCAGGATGCGGGCAGTGATTTTTTCAATACCAGTCATTGCGTTCGATACTCCTTTCCGTATCTGATGATGTGGAAAGGGACAATCAAGCGATGGCGTTGGTCAGGAACAGGATCATCAGGAAGGAGGCCAGCAGGCACAGGATGGCGTAGAACTCCACCATGATGGCCATGATGATGCCCTTGGACATTTCTTCCGGACGCTTGGCAACCAGTGCCACACCAGCGGCGGCGCAGCGTGCCTGTGCGATGGCGGTGAACAGGCCGCCGATGCCCATCGGCAGACATGCCATGGCGTAGGCAATGCCCTGACCTGCGGTCAGTTCCAGGGGTGAGCCGCTCAGAACGCCCAGCTGGAGCATGGCGAAGAACCAGATAACCAGACCGTACAGGCCCTGGGTACCGGGCAGAATCTGCAGAATCAGGCAGGAAGAGAATTTTCCGGGATCTTCGGACAGCACGCCGGCAGACGCTTCGCCCACCAGACCAACACCTTTACCGGAACCGACACAAGCGAGACCAACGGCCAGAGAAGCGCCGATGATAGCAATAGCAATACCTACCATTTTAGTTTTCCTCCTCGTTCACATCAACGTATTTTGTATTGTATTTCAGGGGTTTGAAGGGAATGCCGCCGTCCTTATAGAACTTTCCGAAGAATTCCAGATACTGCAGACGGGCAGCGTGCACATAGGTGCCGATGAGGTTGACACCAATGTTAAACGTGTGTCCGATCAAGAAGATAACGATAAACACAATGATCATTTTCGGCATGGCGGCCAGGGTGTTGAACACCATGGCAATGACGCTGGTAGCCAGCATCAGCGCCATCAGACGGGCATAGGAGAGCACATCGGACAGCCAGCTGGTCACGTCGTACAGAGAGGACACACCGCCGAAAATCTTGCCGAAGATCCCCTTCTTGTGACGGCCCTGGGTGCATACCAGTGCGAGCACGCCCAGAAGAATGACCCACGGGGACCCGTTGAGGACCAGCACGACGATGCCGGCGAAGAAAATCCACCAGGGCACCACGTCCAGCAGCCCGTCCAGGGCCTTTCCATCCCGGAAGCCCATATAAATATGGATGCACTGGCCGAAGATCAGCTGGACACAGCCGATAGCAAGGGCCAGAATCAGCACCGTCATGGGATCGTTGACCGGGTTGACCACAATACCGTCACAGAACACACTCAGCCAGTGGGGGAACTGGTCCTGGGTGATGCCCAGGAAGGTTTCAGAGACTGTGGTGATGGCGTTGCCGAAGAAGCCGCCCACAAAGATACCGCAGAAAAACGTGCTGAAGCCCAGCCACTTGCCCAGGCTGAACATATAGCCCAGGGTGTTTTTCGGCTTGTACTTTTTGGAGATGATAATGCAGGCCAGCCAGATGATCAGACCGTATGCCACGTCGGCGAACATGAAGCCGAAGAAGAAGACATACCAGAAGAACATCAGCGGGTTGGGGTCAATGCCGTCATAGCTGGGCAGGGAGTACATCTCCGTGACCATGTTGATGCCCCGCATCCACTTGGGGTTGTCCAGCAGGGTGGGCACCTTGTCCCCTTCCTGGGGATCGCTCAGGTCGTAGGCGCACTCCAGCGCCTTGAGTTCCTTCTCCAGCTTGTCCAGCTTGGGAACTGCCGCCCAGCCCTCCAGGAACACAATGATTCCATCGGTCAGGTTGTCATCTTTGGCAGCCTCCATGGCTGCCTCCTGGTTGAGCCGGTCAAAGACCAGCTTCAGCTCGGCGCGCTGATCGCCCTGGGCCCGGATGGCCTCTACGGCCGCTTCCCGTTTCTGGGCAACCTCTTCCAGCTGCTGATCCAGCAGGGCGATGTTGTGGGCCGCATTGCCCTCCACGCCCTTGAACTTCACCACCGAGAAACCGTAGGGCTTCAGGACCTCCATGGTTTTCCCGTGCTCCGCCTTCAGGGACAGAAGCAGAACGTAGTGCAGCTCCTTGTTGGAACTGACGCCGATGAGCTCACTGGCCGGAGCCTGCTCCGCCAGAGCGCCCTTCACCTCGTCCAGCGCCGCAGTGACCGGCAGCGTCCCCAGCGTCAGCTCCACATGCTCTGTGGAGTCGATATCCAGGGGCTCGTCCAGGGTCTGCCAGGGCAGCAGGCTCTCCCGGACCGAAGTCAGCCGGTTCTCCTCCGTGTACAGCTGAGAGATCTCAGCCACCCGGTCGTTGATGGTCTGCGCCACCGCCAGGGCCTTGTCCTTCCGGGCACCGTCGAAAAAGTCCCGCTCCGAGATATCGGTCCGAACCGTGAACAGGCCGGACTTTACCGGCGCGTACTTGTTCAGGGCGGACATTGCGGAGGTGACAGCGTTCACCTGGGCTTTGACCGCGCCCTGAGCACCGGTATCCCGTTTGAGCAGGGCTGTCCACTCCGGATCCGTTACGGCCTCCGGCTCTGTTACTTCCACACAACCGACATGAAGCAGCCGCGAAAGCAATTCATCCCGCTGTTCCGCCAGGGTGATCACCCGCAACCGCTTCATTTTGACGATTGCCATCAGGCATCCACCACCTTTCTGACAATCAGTGACGCTGCTTCTTCCAGCCGTCCTTCTGCTTTGGAGCGCAGTGCAGCGCAGTCAGCATCGGCCTGTTCCTTGATTCTGGCCGCATCGCCGGCTGCGTCCTGTTCCGCTTTGGCCACCAGCTCTTTCGCCTGGGCCTCCGCCTGTTTTTTCGCGTCCGCAACAGCCTGTTGACCCGCTTTTTCCGCGTCAGTCAACAGCTTTTTGGCGTCCAAAGCCGCCTGTGCTCTCCGTTCCTTGGAAAGCTGTTCCGCCTCGGCCACCTGTTTGACTGCTTCCAGAGACATCGTCTCACCGCCTTCCCTTTTTTGATTCAATTAAAGACTATCGCTCAGTCTATTCTACATTATACAGTCTGCCAATCCGAAAATCAATCAAGCATTTTCCCATTTTTTCGGCAGAAATTGTCCCCACTCTCTCCGTCCATTTAATTCCATTTTCCTGGTTGGCGGTTTCACTCCCGTCTCTTGCAAGGCCCTCTCACTTTTCAACTTTTTTGTTAAAAATTTAACTTTTAGACTTTGTTTGCTAACTTTTTAAAAACAACATTTGCAAAGTTATTTCTCATCCACTTCATTTTCCGTTTTTCTCTTTCTTTTTACATTTTTCCTTCTTTTCCCTTTCCTCACATTTTCCGCAAAAAGCAGCCAGAATTTTTGTGCAATTTTACCTTACGCTTTTTTCCGCGCTTTCTCCCCATTTTAACCGCTCCAATGTCATCGCAGACACCTCAAACGCCACTTTTTCCACCGCTTCCTGGTTCTGTACTTTGATGTAGTTCCGGCTCTGAAGCCGCCCCCGCAGCCGCACCTGATCGCCTACCTCCCACCGCGCCGCCTGTCTGGCCATGCCGCCCCAGACAATGCAGGGCAGGTAGTCTGCCTTGCCGTAGCTCCGGTTCACCGCCAGCAGCAGATCCGTGATCTCCCGCCCCATCGGTGTGCGCCGGTACACCGGTTTCCGGCACAGGTTCCCCACCAGCGCCACCCGGTTGAAATCCTCGTCGGACCAGGCCGGTTCCACCTGTCCCGCATGAACGGTAATCACAAGTTTATTTCCCATTCCGGACCGGTTGTTGTAAGAGCGCACCTCTCCCTTGATGACCAGCCTCTGGCCGGCTCTGATGTCGAACTGATCCATAGTATTTCTGGACACGATCACATTGACCACGTCCTCCGCTCCGGACAGGCGCAGGCACCGGAAGGGAAACACAAAATAGTCCTCGCCGCCATAGCTGTGGGAAAACTCCGGTTCCCGCACCGCTTCTCCCATCATTTCAGCCCAATTTGCCTTCCGCTCTCTTCCCATCTCTTCCGCCTCCACCTTTCGAATGCTATGTTAAAAAACTGCTGCATTCTTATGTGAGCCGGTTCCAAAATAGAACAGCGGAGGGTCCTTCCTCCGCTGTTTTCACACCTTGTTTCGATTGTATTTTGACGGTCCCGCCCGGAGACTACACCACCTGAAACAGGTAGAATTTCAGGTATTCTGTCTCCGGCACGTTCCACAGCACCGGGTGATCCGGCGCCTGCTGCCGTGCCTCGATCTGGCGCAGGGACACCGCCGCGTCATGAGCGGCGCTCTTCAGCATCTGGCAGAACAGCTCGTCGTTCATAAAATGAGAGCAGGAGCAGGTGGCCAGGTATCCTCCCCGCGGCAGCAGCTTCATGGCCTTCAGGTTGATCTCCTTATAGCCCCGCACGGCGTCCCGCACAGTCCGCCGGCTCTTGGTAAAGGCGGGCGGATCCAGAATAATCAGATCATAGTCCCGGCACTTATGCTCCGCCAGCTCGGTCAGCAGCTGAAATACATCCGCCTGCCGGAAGGTCATCCGATCCTCCAGCCCATTCCGGACCGCGTTTTCCCGTGCCATCTCAATGGCGGTGGCGGAGACATCCACGCACGTCACCTGAGCCGCTCCTCCCAGCGCCGCGTTCAATCCAAAGGAACCGGTATGGGTAAAGCAATCCAGGACATACTTATTTTGAGCAATTCTTCCAACCGCCTGTCGGTTATACTTCTGATCCAGAAAGAAGCCGGTTTTCTGCCCGTTCTCCACGTCCACTTGATAGCGCACGCCATTTTCCACGATCTCGGTCACCGTCGACTCCGGCAACGACTGCCCGGGCAACGGGTACCAGCCCTTGCCCTGCTCCAGGCCCTCCAGCTCCCGAATCGCCACGTCGTTGCGGAGGTAAATGCCCCGTACCGGCTCGCCCAGCTCAGCCAGCACCTGGCACAGAGCCTGGAACACCTGATCCTGAACCCGCTCCATCCCCAGAGACAGCACTTGCGCCACCAAAATGTCGCCGTAGCGATCCACCGTCAGCCCGGGCATCTGATCCGCCTCGCCGTGAATCAGCCGGCAGCAGTGGAAATCCGCTCCCGGCATCACCGTTTTCCGGTAGGCTACTGCGTACTCCACCCGCCGCCGCCAGAAAGCCGCGTCAAACCGGTCATTGGCGTTGCGGGAGAGCAGCCGGATGGTAATCTTGGAGTGATCGTTGTAAAAGCCGGTCCCCATGTAGGCGTTTCCGGCAAACACATCCGCCAGACCGCCGTTTTCCAGCTGCCCCTGCCGTTCCTTCAGCTCCGCCCCATAGATCCAGGGATGCCCCTGCTTCACCAGCCGCTCCGCCTTGGCGGTGATCTGTACCCGCGGGTAGTCTCGCTGTTGCTTCATAGTCCGTCACTTCACCTCATTTTCCTGTTCCATATTCATGCCTTTGGACTGTTATCATAACACACTCCTCTCCCCGGAACAAGTTTCCTTGCACTTTCTTCAAATATTCCCGTTTCACAACAATCTTTCTTGCCATTTTAGGAAAAGCGTACTATAATGTATCATATTTTCTTTTCATTGTTCTAAAACAGGAGGTCCATCTATGACCGTTACTGAATTGAAAGAGTATCTCACCGCCGGTAGACATGTCCATTTGATCGGAATCGGCGGCGTTTCTATGTTCCCACTTGCCGAGGTGCTGAACGGCGCCGGCCTGATTGTCACCGGCTCCGACATCCACGAAAATGACAACGTGGATCACCTGATCAGCCAGGGCATCGAAGTCCATCTTGGCCACCACGCGGAGAATATCCAGGGCGCGGATCTGGTCATCCGCACCGCCGCCGTCCACGACGACAACCCGGAGATTCAGGCCGCCCATGCCGCCGGTATCCCGGTCTTTGAACGGGCTCAGGCCTGGGGCGCCATTATGATGGATTACCGCCATGCGGTGTGCTTCTCCGGTACCCACGGGAAAACCACTACCACCTCCATGTGCGCCCACATCGCCATGGCCGCCGGCATCGATCCCACCATTATGATCGGTGGCAATCTGCCCCTTCTGGGCGCCGGTTATCGGGTGGGTAAGGGAGACACCATCATTCTGGAGTCCTGCGAATACTGCAACTCCTTCCTCTCCTTCCGGCCCACCACCGCGGTGATCCTGGACATCGAAGAGGATCATCTGGACTTTTTCAAGGATCTGGCGGACATCGAACACTCTTTCCGCACCTTTGCCAATCTGGTGCCGGATGACGGTCTTGTCATCGCCAACGCCGATGACCGCAACACGATGGACACCCTGGACGGCATTGACCGCCCCTTCATCACCTTCGGCATGGGAAGTTACGCCGACGTCTACTGCAGTGAGCCGGTCTGGGAACGAGGTCTGCCCACCTTTGATCTCTATCAGGGTGAGGAAAAGGTCTGCACTATCTCCCTGACCATCCCCGGACTTCACAATGTCAAAAACGCCCTGGCCGCGGCCGCGGCCGCCCTCCACATGGGCATCGCGCCCCAGTTTATCGCCGAGGGCCTGCACAGCTATCACGGTGCGGAACGCCGCTTTGAATACAAGGGTGAGATCAACGGCGCCAAGGTCTATGATGACTACGCCCACCATCCGGGCGAGATCCACGTCCTGCTTCAGACCGCCAAAAGTCTGGGCTATGACCGGGTCATCTGCGCCTTCCAGCCCCACACTTACTCCCGGACCCAGGCTCTGTTCGATGATTTCGTTCAAGAGCTACAGCTGGCCGACCTGACCCTACTGGCGGAAATCTATCCCGCCCGAGAGGTGAATACTACTGGCATTTCCTCCAAAGATCTGGCGGCCAAAATTCCCCGCGCAGAGTATTATCCCACCTTCGCCGAACTGGAAGCCCGTCTGCGCCAGCTGGCACAGCCCGGAGACCTGATTCTCACCGTCGGTGCCGGCGAGCTGAATCAGGTGGCCGACGCTCTGGTGGGAAAACCGCACCATTATTCCGAAATTCCCGTACCCCAGCCCCAAGCCGGCACATGACCTTTGCGACGGTAAATTATCCGTTTTTTACCACCGTTTTTCCAGTTTTCCCCTATCCCGAGGCAGGACAGCGCTCCTGCCTCCGGTATCTTTCCGTAACATAAGGGGTCTAAAAACGTCCTTACGGCAAAAAAACAAGGGAAAATCTCCGCTCTTGTCGGGGTTTTGATCATTTTTAGAAAAAAATACAGCACATTCACCATATTTTTAATAGGAATCTGCCTTTTCCAATTTTCCACGGTTGGCTTCTCCCGGGCGGAATCACCAAATTTTAAGGCAAATGGCACGAATTATCCGGTTTTTTTCGTCGTAGAGACAAGAGCCAGCAAAATTGCGCCCAGTTTTTTTGTGGAAAAGAGCAATTCCAGCAAAAGTTTTTTGTGCAAAAGTGGCATTTCACCCCTTTTGTGCATTTTGACCATATGACCCCCTGAAACTTTGTCAAACATTTATCAATGTTTTTCCTTTTCCCTATTGCAACCTGACGAAAAAGCAGGTATACTAGATGCAGTAGGCAATGGTTAAAAAGATAACAATATAGCTTTGTGTATGCACTCCTATATTATGGTACCCGCAAAGGGCCGGTTGTCTTTTTAAAACTCATTGTGTTTCGGACTGATTCTATACTTTCAGCAAACCATTCATCATTTTTTAGGAGGGATTTCGTAATGGCATACGCAATTCTGGAAACTCAGGGCGCAGTTGCTGTACTGACTGTCAACAACCCCAAGGCTCTGAACGCACTGAGCCCCGCTGTCCTGACCGACATCGACGCTGCAATCGACAGCATTGATATGGACACCGTTCGCGCACTGATCATCACCGGTGCCGGCGACAAGAGCTTCGTGGCAGGTGCTGACATCGCCGCCATGGTCCACATGAGCAAGGCTGACGCCAGCGCATACAGCAAGCAGGGCAACGATCTGTTCCTGAAGATCGAGTCTCTGCCCATCCCCGTCATCGCTGCTGTCAATGGCTTCGCACTGGGCGGCGGTTGCGAGCTGGCTATGAGCTGCGACATCCGTATCTGCTCTGAGGCTGCTATGTTCGGTCAGCCCGAAGTTCAGCTGGGCATCACCCCCGGTTACGGCGGAACTCAGCGTATGGCTCGCCTGGTTGGCGCCGGCATCGCTAAGGAAATGATCTACACCGCCAGAAACATGAAGGCTGACGAAGCTCTGCGCATCGGCCTGGTCAACGCTGTGTATGCTCCTGACGAACTGATGCCCGCTGCTATGAAGCTGGCTAACAAGATCGCCAAGAACGCTCCCATCGCTGTTCGTCTGTCCAAGAAGATGATCAACGACGGTCTGGCTCTGCCCATCGACGAAGCAGTTGCTATGGAATCCGCTCTGTTCGGCGGCAGCTTCGAGACCCACGACCAGGTGGAAGGCATGAGCTGCTTCCTGAGCAAGGAAAAGCCCAAGCCCAAGGCAGTGTTCACCAACAACTAATTGGAACACACCCTTCCCCAATGGGGAGCCCTTTTACTGTTGTAGAGATGAGGTATGTCTGAATCCGCTTTTCATTCCTGCCTTTTCTTTATAAATTTACCCCGCAACTTACTTAAAACAACTTTTAAGTAAAAATTTATAACAGGAGGAAAACAAAATGAAAGTTGGCGTTATCGGCGCTGGTACCATGGGTGCTGGCATCTGCGAAGTGTTCGCAAAAGCAGGTTGGGATGTCGCTATGACCGCTTCCAGCGCAGCTTCCGCTCAGAAGCATAAGGATAAGCTGGCCGCTGGCTATGCAAAGAAAGTCGCTAAGGGCAAGATGGATCAGGAAAAGGCTGACGCTATCCTGAACCGTATCGTTCCCGGTGCTAAGGAAGACGTTTGCGGCGACTGCGATCTGATCGTGGAATGCTCCAAGGAAGATATGGGCATGAAGAAGAAGCTCTTCACCGAGCTGATGAGCGTTGTTGGCCCCGACTGCATGTTCGCTACCAACACCTCTTCCCTGTCCATCACCGAAATCGCAAACGGCCTGGATCGTCCGGTCATCGGCATGCACTTCTTCAACCCCGCTCCTGTCATGAAGCTGGTCGAAGTTATCGCTGCTGAGCAGACTCCCGACGAAATGGTTGACAAGATCGTCGCCATCTCCAAGGAACTGGGCAAGACTCCCGTCGTCGTTAAAGAAGCTGCCGGCTTCGTTGTCAACCGTATCCTGGTTCCGATGATCAACGAAGGCGCTTTCGTTCTGTCCGAAGGCCTGGCTTCCGCTGAAGACATCGACATCGCTATGCAGCTGGGCGCTAACCATCCCATGGGCCCCCTGCACCTGGCTGACCTGGTTGGTATCGACATCGCTCTGGCAGTTTGTGACGTGCTGTACAACGAATTCGAGGATTCCAAGTATCGTGCATGCCCCCTGCTGCGTAAGAAGGTCCGTGCCGGCAAGCTGGGCATCAAGACCGGCGAAGGTTTCTTCAAGTACTAATTCATCTCTGTTCTAACGGGGGGAATCATTCCCCCCGCTTAGTTCAAAAATAAAGTAGGAGGATTCATATATGGACTTTAAATTGAGCAAAGAACATGAAATGGCTCGTAAGATGTTCCAGGAGTTCGCAACGAATGAGGTTGAGCCTCTGGCAGCCGAAATCGATGAGGAAGAACGTTACCCCTGGGAAACCATTCCGAAGCTGGCTAAGGCTGGTATGATGGGCGTGCCGATCCCCAAGAAGTATGGCGGATCCGGCGGCGACAACCTGATGTATTGCATGATGATCGAAGAGCTGGCAAAGAAGTGCGTTGCTACCAGCACCGCTGTTGCAGCTCATACCTCTCTGTGCATGGGCCCCATCATGGCTTTCGGCACTGAAGAGCAGAAGATGAAGTGGATCCCCGATCTGGCTTCCGGCCGCAAGATCGGCGCATTCGGCCTGACCGAACCCGGTGCAGGTACTGACGCTTCCGGCCAGCAGACCACTGCTGTCAAGGACGGCGATGACTGGATCCTGAACGGCACCAAGTGCTTCATCACCAACGGCGACACAGCCAGCACCTACACTGTTCTGGCTGTTACCGATCGTGCCAAGGGCTATCGTGGCATGACCATGTTCGTCGTCGAAGCTGGCACCCCCGGCTTCACCACCGGCGCTCATGAGAAGAAGCTGGGTATCCGCGCTTCCGCTACCACCGACCTGATCTTCGAAGACGTTCGTATTCCCGACGCTAACCGTCTGGGCAAGGTCGGCCAGGGCTGGAAGGTTGTCATGCATACTCTGAACGGCGCCCGCGCTGGCGTTGCTGCTCAGGGTGTTGGCTGCGCTCAGGGCGCTCTGGACTATGCTATGCAGTACGTCAAGGAGCGTAAGCAGTTTGGCAAGCCTCTGTCCAAGTTCCAGAGAACCCAGTTTGAGATCGCTGACATGGCTACCAACATTGAGGCCGGTAGAATGCTGGTCTACAAGGGTGCCTGCAAGGAAGACGCCGCCAAGAATGGTGACCCCTCTGCTGCTGATTACGCTATGGATACCGCTATGGCAAAGCTGTATTGCGGCCAGCTGGCCAATGACGTTGCTCGTCGTTGCTGCCATCTGTACGGTGGTTATGGCTTCATCCGCGATTACCCCGTGGAGCGCTTCTTCAGAGACGCCAAGATCCTTGAGGTCTACGAGGGCACCAATGAGGCTCAGAGAATGGTTATCGCTTCCAACCTGGGCATCAAATAATCAAGGAGGTTTGTGAATAATGAAAGCAATTGTTTGTGTAAAACAGGTTCCGGATACCTCCGGTAAGGTTTCTGTTAATGATAACGGCACCCTGGATCGTGCATCCATGGAAACCATCACCAACCCCGATGACCTGAACGCTCTGGAAGCTGCTCTGCAGCTGAAGGACGAAACCGGCTGTGAAGTCGTTGTTGTCACCATGGGTCCTCCCCCCGCAGAAGGCATGCTGCGTGAGTGCATCGCTCGCGGTGCTGACCGTTGCGTCCTGATCTCCGGCCGTGAATTCGGTGGTTCCGACACCTTCGCAACTTCTCAGATCATCGCTGCTGGCGTCAACAAGGTTGGCGTAGGCCCCGAAGATATCGTTCTGTGCGGCCGTCAGGCTATCGACGGCGATACCGCTCAGGTCGGTCCTCAGATCGCTGAAAAGCTGGGTCTGCCCCAGATTTCCTATGCTGCTGACATCAAGGTTGAAGGCACCAAGGTTACCGTTAAGCGTATGCTGGAAGACGGCTTCATGATGATTGAAACCCAGACTCCTTGCCTGATCACCTGCATCAAGGAACTGAATGAGCCCCGTTACATGTCCGTTGGCGGCATTGTTGAGTGCTATGACAAGCCCATGGATGTCTATGACTACGAAGCTCTGAAGGACGATCCCCTGATCGAGCCGGATACCATCGGTCTGCAGGGCTCTCCCACCAACATCCTGACTTCCTTCACGCCTCCTCAGAAGGGCGCTGGCAAGATGCTGGAAGGCAGCGATGCTAATACCTGTGCTGAACTGGCTGGCATCCTGTTAAAGAAGCAGCTGATCTGATAGAAAGGAGAACACACTAATGGCTGAATATGATTTCAAAGACCTGGCCGCTTTCAAGGGCGTATGGGTATTCTGTGAACAGCGCGGCGGCGAACTGATGCCCACTGACGAAGAACTGATCTCTCGTGCTCGCATTCTGGCTGACGAACTGGGTGAAGAAGTTGTCGGTCTGACTCTGGGTGGCAAGGGCATCGCCGAAAAGGCAAAGATGCTGGGCGGCTATGGCGCCGACAAGATCATCGCTTATGAGAGCGATCTGCTGGACGTCTACACCACCGATGCTTACACCAAGGTTATCGTTGACTCCGTTAAGGAATTCAAGCCCTCCGTCCTGCTGATTGGTGCTACCAACATCGGCCGTGACCTGGGTCCCCGTATCGCAGCTCGCCTGCACACCGGTCTGTGCGCTGACTGCACCCACCTGGACATCGACACTGGCAACTATCAGGACTTCCTGAGAGACGTTTCCACCCTGCCTGAGGCACGTATCACTGCCACTGACAAGACCATGGTTATGGGTGAAATGACCGACGTCAGCAGAACCCTGAAGATGACCCGTCCGGCATTCGGCGGCCATCTGATGGCTACCATCATCTGCCCCCGTTTCCGTCCTCAGATGGCTACCTGCCGTCCTGGCGTTATGAAGAGACAGGCATTTGATCAGGCTAAGGCTGACGCTATCGTCGTTGAAACTCCCGCATTCGAACTGACCGAAGCTGATCTGCAGACCAAGGTTCTGTCCGTTGAAAAGGCCGCCAAGAAGCTGGTTGACCTGATCGGCGCTGACATCATCGTTTCCGTTGGCCGTGGCATCAGCAAGGATGTCGAAGGCGGCATCAAGCTGGCTGAAGAACTGGCTGCAGAGCTGGGCGGCGTTGTTGGTTCCTCCCGTGCAGTCGTTGACTCCGGCTGGATCAGCCCCGACCATCAGGTTGGTCAGACTGGTAAGACTGTCCATCCCAAGCTGTACATCGCTCTGGGCATCTCCGGTGCTATCCAGCATCTGGCTGGTATGCAGGAGTCCGAGTTCATCGTGGCTGTCAACAAGAACGATGCTGCTCCCATCTTCGAAGTTGCTGACATCGGCATCTGCGGCGACCTGTTCAAGGTTGCTCCCCTGCTGCTGCAGGCAATCAAGGACGCAAAGGCTGCTAAGTAATTTCGTTCTACGTTTATTATATTTGTCCCAAACTGTTAAGGACGTACCTGAAAAGGTACGTCCTTTTTATTTCTACCGTTTCCCTTTCCCACATAGGATAAGCCTGCGGGGAGGGAATTTCATGAAATCTACATCACTGCTGGGCTCTACTTTACAGCTGACGATGGTCTCACTGCTATCCCAATTACTCTACTTTTTCTATCAGGTTATTCTGTCCAGAATGGTCGGCACCGAAGTGTTGGGGCTGATCCACATGGTCATGCCGGTGTACTACACCTTACTGTCCTTCCTCACCTCCGGATTTGCCCTGGCAGTCTGCCGGCTCTCCTCCGAATATCAATCGGAACACAATCATCGAGCACTGGGGCAACTGGTAAGTCATACAACACAGTTGTTTTCCTATGCCTTTCTACTTTTCGGATTGCTTTTTCTGTTGGGTTATCGGGTACTGTCGGAAAAATACCTTGCGGAAACACCTCCTCTTCTCCTCCCGCTAGCCATTCCGATGTTGATCTTTTTTACTGCGCAGGAAATTTTCAACAAGCATTACTTTTATGGAACTAACAGCGTTCATATTCCCGCCGTCATTCAGATTACCGAACAATTGGTTCGCATAGCCGCAGTGATTCTCTTATTGCTGATCTTTCCACACTCCTCGCCACTGGAAACAGTGCTTCTCATTCTGCTGGGCATGCTGGTGAGTGAAATCTATTCTTCCCTTCACCTGACCTATTTACGAAAACAACAGCCCATTACTTTTCCCTTCACCTTTCCCACCAAGAGAAACAGCGGTCACATGAACCAAACCATCCTGCGGATTGCGCTTCCCGTCTCTTTGACCAGTTTCCTCTGTCAATCTATCTCCACCTTGAACTCTGTGATTATCCCCAACTTACTGGTCCGGTCCGGTTTGGAGCAGACCGTGGCTCTACAGCGCTATGGCATTCTGTTTGGGATGACACTGCCGCTTCTCATGCTCCCCTTTTCCCTGATCAACGCCCTCTCCATCGTTTTGCTGCCATATCTGTCCCGCTGCCGGGTATTGAAGCAGTCACATCCGATCAATCAGGCACTCAAAGGGAGCCTTTTGGCGATTTTCCTCTTTGTCGCTCCCGTAACACTGCTGATCGCCTGCTTTGGGACGCAGCTTGGAACGCTGTTCTACGGACAGCCGGAGGCAGGTGACTTTATCCTCCCGCTGGCCGTCGGAGTTATCCTGTCCGCCTTTGAAGTTGTGGCAGAAACTGCTCTGAATGCCTTCAATCGACAGACTGCCAACGCCTGCATTACGCTGCTCTCCACACTGCTCCAGGTATATGTCACTCTGGCCTATACGGTCTCACTGGGACTGCGCGCCTATGTCATCGGCTTTGTGCTCACTTCCACACTGGGCTGTCTGCTCCGTGGACTGCTCCTCTGGCGCCTGCTTGTCAAATCCAACATCACCGTTTCCCGGAAAGCCATTGCCTCAGCTCACCGAACCACTCCAGACACTGAAACCGAAACACGTATCCCTCATCCTCCCCGGTGATCAGCGCGATATCCTCTTCTGTCAGGCCATCCTTAATCGCCGTTTCTGAACGCTCTGACACGGCATCTGTGCTGAGAGAGGGAAACACCACGCACCACCAGTTATGCCCTTCTGCCGCCCCTATTTCCACTCTCAGCGCCTGATAGTTGCCGGCTGGCAGGGCATAGTCCTCATATTCCTTCGTGGGAAAGTAGGTGGTCTCCAGGGTGACGGACACCGGATAGGAATATCCCTCCCGGGAAACGGTCTCTGCGCCCGCATCTGCCAACTCCTGCAGATGGGCCTCCAGTACATTTTTTGCCTGTGAGATCGATGTACAGTTCGCCAAATATCCTTCCGCCAGGGTCAGAACCGAATCCCGCACCTCCAATTTCAAGTTCTGATCCTCCTCCAAATCGGAATTGGCCAGCACATGAAGGCGCACTACCCGGGTGGCCAATTCCGTCTCCCGGTATCCGGCCCAGCTGGTGAGCAATACCGTTACCGCAATCCCCAGCAGCAGGGCAATTTCCCACCGCTTGAGCCGTATGTCTGCTGTTTTTCGCATAAAAAACACCGTCCTCTGTAACAACAGCTACAGTATGGACGGTGTTTTTTTACTTTATACCAGCTTTAGACGGACTGGGTCAAAAATACCTGGCTGTAAGTGGCCTTCAGAGCGTCAACCGCTTTCTTAGCCTCTTCCTCGCCTTCAAAGATACCGTATACCAGCGGACCGCTGCCGGACATGCTGGCACCCATGGCACCGCAGCTCAGCAGGGTTTCCTTGATGCCGGAGACAGCCTTCTGCTCTTCCTCGGTGAGAACCTGCTCAAAGACGTTGCCAACCCGCTTGGCGACAAATTCCAGTTCCTGCCACTCCAGGCCGAGCATCACACTCAGGGAATCCGGTCTGTCGTCGGACAGCTTCTGGTCGTCCACTCTCTTGTACATCTCAGCAGTGGACAGAGAGAAGTCCGGCTTGCACAGGACAAACCAGCAGTCGGGCAGACCGGCCAGACGTCCTACCACATCGCCCTTGCCCTCTACGATGCAGGTGCCGCCGTACAGGAAGAAGGGCACGTCGGATCCGACTTCTGCGGCCATTCCCGTCTGCTCTACCAGAGGCTTATTGCGTCCATACAGCTCGTCGAGACCACGCAGCACTGCCGCTGCATCACTGCTGCCGCCACCTACGCCGGCCTCCACGGGGATATTCTTCTCCAGGTGGATAGAAAGTCCGCCCACCGAAGCGCCTGTCTCTTTTTCAAAAGCCCGGACCGCTTTAATGATGGTGTTGTCCTCATCCAGCGGAAGGGTATCTACGTTGGACGTCAGAACCAGCTTGTCATCGTCCGTCCTGGTCAGGGTCACCTTGTCACACAGCTGAACCTCCTGCATGACAGACTTTACATCATGATAACCGTCGGGCCGGGGCTCCAGAACGTCCATGGTCAGATTAACTTTGGCATATGCCACTTCTGTCACTGTCGTCTTCATTTGATTTTTCTCGCCTCCAAATAGAATCGCTTGTCATGGGCCTCTCCCATGGAGAAGGTCTTCCGCGGTAACACTCCGTCAAAAATAACTGTCTTAAACAGCTGATCTTTCCCCATTGCGGGCAGCAGGAAGCCGATATTGCCCTCCTGGGCGCCCAGCTGACGGGTCACGTCCTCGCCGTGGACATAGTCCACACTGCCGCCGTGTTCTTTCAGCCACGGATCCAGGAAGTCCTGCAGAGTTCCCACCTCCAGCTGTGCGGTGGGAGCAGGTACGGTAATCTGGCCCTCTTCCTCACCCCAGACATAGGTGATGGTGTGGCCCTCGCCCGCTCCGTAGTGGGCGCCGGGATAGGCGGCGATGAAATCGGCCAGCACCTGCTTCGGATCCACGCCAAAGCAGACCCGGTGGATGGGCTCGAACTCCAGAGACTCGTCGTGGAGGTTCACCAGCTCCACCAGCGCATACCGGGAGGGCAGGTCCGCCCACTGGTCCTGAGGCGTGTGCTGCTTCTCCTCCTCATAGGTGGCTTTGGCGGAGGCCAGAGAGTGGTTGCCGTCGCCTACCGCAAAGAGGAACACCGGCTTGCCGGGAGCGTCATAGCGCTGGGCAAAGCGGTCCGGATCCGCCATTTCCGTCAGCAGGTCTGCCACGTCAGCCTGCAGCTCCGGTGTGAGCAGATAGCCGGTGATGTGGCCGCCCCGCTCCATCAGGTCGAAGTCATAGACCTGTTCCATCCGGTCGGTCTCATAGGTCAGGTGCTCGATCAGGCGGCGATCCGGATCATCCACCAGCATCATAATGTGGGGCAGCTCCAGCGGAGCGTCTCTACGCACTGCCACACGGGGCGGAATGCGAGAGAGCACAGTGCCCTCGGTGGCGCGGATCAGGGTATCCGCACCGGGCCGGTAGTCATAGCACTCCAGGTCCACGGCGCCCATCAGACCCCGGCGCAGCTTCTTGTTGTCCAGCCAGCGCTCGACGTAGATCAGCGCGTTGGGATAGGTCTGGAACAGGCCGGAATCCAGATAGCCCTTCATGGTCTCGCCAATGGCGGCGATGCGCTGGGGCGCCTTTTCATCTTCCAGCTGGCTCTCCGGAAGAATCAGCTTCAGGGTGGAGGGTTCGTCTCCCACCCGCTCTGCTACCCGCTGCCAGTACTCATTCTGAGAGGTATACTGGTCGCAGGCAACTACGCTCCACTTCGACAGGTCACAGTTTTTCGGCAGCAGAATATCTGCCGGGCCAAAGCCGGGCCAACGATCTTTCATTACACATCCTCCTTATCAGGTAGTCCAGCCCTACAGGCTGGTTTTTTACTCAATCAATCTGCTCAAACAGCGCAGGCATCAGGGAAAGGCCGCTGTGCATAAAGGGACCCTTGCTGCCGTCCTCCTCGGTGTAATTGGCGCCCAGCCCGCTGTCACAGCGGCTGTCGTAGAGCAGATAGGGCACCGGGTTTCCGTCATGGCCCCGGGTAGCCGTCAGCGTCTTGTGGTCGGAGAGAATCAGGATGCGGTAGTCATATCCCGCCTGATCCAGTCCAGCCACCAGCGGCGCTACCACGCGGCTGGAAAGCCATTCGATGGCCTGGAGCTTGCCCTCGGTATCACCGTTGTGGGTGCACTCATCGGGTGCCTCCACGTGGACTGCCGTAAAATCACAGCCGTCGGCCAGATCCTTCAGCGCAGCCTGTACTTTGCCCTCATAATTGGTATCCAGCTCGCCGGTGGCCCCCTCCACCTCGGTGACCTTCAGGCCGCCTAGCCGGGCAATGCCCTGGCACAGAGGCACAGCGGAGATGACAGAGCCGGTTTTGTGATACTTTTCCACGAAGGAGTCCAGAGCCACTCCGGTCCCTTCTGCCCAGAACCACACGCCGTTGGCAGGCAGCTTTCCTGCGGCACGGCGGGCCTGGTTGATGGGGTGGGAGTCCAGCACCTGATAGGACACCTCCATCAGCTTGGACAGCACCGCCGCATTTTCACAGCCGGAGGGCAGCAGCGGGCCGATGACCTCGCCCAGATGGTCGTGGGGCGGGATCAGCTTGATACCGGTGATGTCCACCTTGGACTGAACCGCAATATGGCGGAAAGACGGGGCCGGATAGATAGTCATACCCGCTTCCTGGGCCAGGCGCTGGAAATCCGGATGGTCAAAGAGATACTTCACCAGGGTGATGGAATCCTCGCCGTCAATGGAGCCGCCGGAATGGGAGAGAATTTTCTTCTCCGCAAAGGGCTGGTCTCCCTCTTCCAGGGCCACCATGTTGCAGCGATAGCCTACGTCACCCGGTTTGAGCTGAATGCCTGTGGCAGCTGCTTCCAAAGGAGCGCGGCCGGTGTAGCACTTCCAAGGATCGTTGCCGAAAATGGACAGAATCGCCGTATCGCTTCCGGGAGGCAGTCCTTCGGGGCAGTTCACCACGCTGCCCACAATGCCCTTCCGGGCCAGCTGGTCAATGGCGTCCTTTTTGACCGCCTGGAGCGGGGTCAGGTTGTTCAGCTCCGGCACGGGATTGTCCGCCATCCCGTCGCCGATGATCAATACATATTTCATCATAAATACGCTCTCAACTTTCCAAACCGGGTGGAATTCCGGTTGTTTTTTACTCGTCCGGTTCTCAAATAGTAACATACGGCCCGCCATGCGCCAGCAAAGATTCCAGATACGTCAGGCGCATCCAACTGACTGAAATGGGAACCGTTTTGTCCATTTGATGTGACCATAGTTTATTGTAATTATACATGTTTTTTTCGACAAATACAATAGTCGCCTCCGGCCTGAATGCTTTTCTTTTTTCCTTCCTCATGCTATAATAGACACAATTTGCAGCTGACACCTGTGTATCTATCCGTAGCATATCGGACAGGTTCGCCTGCGATCCCCGATCAATTCCAAAGCGAGGCATCAATTTCATGACTATCTTATCCCAAAATGCTCAGCTGGCCGCCAATTTTCAGGCCGTCTGCGACCATCTGGCCCACGCAGATCCGAACGATTTCGACTCTCAAATTCCGCCTACCTTTCTCTCCTGCGACGCAGAGCAGAAGACCATCGTCTGCTCCTTTGAGGGGAAGAAGTCCTTTGGCAATCCCCACGGCACCATGCACGGTGGGCTGATCGCCGCCATGATTGACTCCGCCCAAGGCTCCACCATCGCCGCCATCTGCGGGCTGGACACCAAAATCGTCACCGTCTCCCTGCAAATCTCCTACCTCCAGCCCATTCTCGTGGAACAGCCCCTCTTCGTCCGGGTCCGCATCCAGCAGACCGGTGGTCACATCGCCTACTGCTCCGCCGAGGCCTGGCAGCAGGAGGGTAAAATTGCCGCCACAACCTCCGCCGTCTATCACATCATCCGCGGCGGCAAACAGCAATAATTGACACGCATCCAAAAAAGGAGTTCCAACTATTGGAACTCCTTTTTCTATTCTGAAATGCTTCTCAGATGATTCTGCGCACTGCCACCAACCGGCCTGTGTTCACATTGCTGACCACAATGCCGTATTTGACGCCCAGCGCATTGACCATCTTTCCGCCGCCGATGTAAATGCCGCAGTGGCCCTTGTAGCAGATGATATCGCCCATCTGCGCGTTGGAATAGCTCACACCCTTCCCGCAGCCGGCCAAGGCCGCAGAGCTGTGGGGCAGCGAGTAGCCGAAGTGGGCGTAGACGCACATGACAAAACCGGAGCAGTCCACACCTGTGGAGAGATTGGAGCCACCCCATACGTACCGTCCGCCGATAAACTGCATAGCGTAGTTGACAATGGCCGCGCCGCTGGCAGAGCTGCTGGCGGTGTCAGGCACATCTTTCTCTTCATCCTCATCGGATCTGCTCTCCTCCGCAGGCTCCTCCTCTGGGGAGTCCTCTTCCTCGCTGTCCGCGCCTGAAGACGCTGCCTGCTGCTGTCGCTGCTCTTCCTCCTGTTTCCGCGCCTCCTCAGCAGCTTTCTTTTCTGCTTCCTTCCGAGCTGCCTCTTCTGCGGCCTTTCGCTCCGCCTCAGCCTGTTCCGCTGCCGCTTTCTGCTCCGCCGCATAGTCGGATTTCGCGCTGACGATATCCGCAGCCAGCTCGTCCGCCATGGCGTCAATCTCACTCATTTCCTCGGCATACACATCCTGATTATCTTTGATCTCTTTCAGGGTTTTTGCCGCCTCTTTGGATGCCGTGCTGACCTGGGTCTGCTGTTCCTCCAAGTCGCTCAGCGCCTTTTCTTTGGCCTCTTTCTTCTCCTGCAACGCCTCTGTGGCTTCTGCTACGCTCTCTCTTGCCTCCTCCAGGCTGGTCAGAACGCTGTCGTCATACTCCATTACGCTGCTGACGAAGGAAACCCGGTCCAGGAAATCGGAAAAGCCCGATGCGCCGAAGAGAATCTGCCAATAGGACGTGGTCCCGTTTTCCTCCATGCTCCGCACCCGCTGGCAGAACAGGCCATAGTAATCCGCCTCTTCTTCCTTGGCCTTTTTGAGAATCTTCTGGTTCTCCTTAATCTGATCCGCGTACTCGTCCACTACACTCTGGGTCGTGGCGATCTGGTCCTCCAGCACGTTGATCTTCTTGCTGAGCAAATTGCACCGGCTCACGGCAGAGTTCTCCTGATCCTTCAGGTCGTCTAACTGGCTCTGAAGATCGCTCTTTTTCGCCTCCAGCTCCTCCTGCTGCGCGTTGAGACTGGAGATTTCATCCAGCGTCACTGCACCGGCGTACTGGAAAATTTCCATCACCAGTGGGATCAGAAACAGCAACGCCATTAAGGCAGCCACCGCGCTGACCATCTTTCTTCTGCCGGCCCAACCGTTCTTTTTCTTCTTGCTTTCTCCGTGCGTCACACTGCCCATGAATGCGCTCCTCTCTTTCCTCACTGCGCTGTTATACCCGCAGGAATTTCCGAATAGCAATCAAACTTCCCAACACACCTACCAGCAGTCCAATGGCCAGATAGGCGATTGCCACTGGAAGAACCAGCTGCCGATAGGGGATCAGGGTGATAAACTGTACATAGCTGAATCCATTCACCGCCTTGGTGAGCAGAGAGTAAATTCCGAATTGGAGGATGCCGGCAATTACAGCGCTGGCCAGGCCCAGCACAATACCCTCCACCACGAAGGGCCAGCGCACAAAGGCGTTGGTAGCCCCCACGATCTTCATAATAGCGATCTCCTCCGCCCGGTGAATGGTGGCCATTTTAATGGCGTTGGAGATGATAAAGAAGGAGACCACCAAGAGCACCCCCAACAGGATCACGGCCACACCTGCCGCCACATTGCGCACGGTGATAAAGCCGTTAACCACATCCATGGCCGCGGAGACCTTGGCCACACCTTTCACTGCCTCCACCTGTTTCACGGTGTCGGTCAGAATGGTGATATCCTCCACATGGATCACGTACCGGTCCCGTAGCACGGTCGACGGCAGGTCAGTGTACAGTGTGTCGTCCTCCAGGCCGTCCAGGTAGTTCTCCAGGGCGTCCTCCCGGTTGACAAAGGTGCAGTCGGTCACGTTGGGGATCGCCTGTAACGTCTCGCCCAGCGCCTCCGCATCCTCCTGGCTGTAGCTCTCATCTATGTAGGCCAGAATCTCATTTTCCGCCATCAGCCGGTTCAGATTGTGCTCCAGATTCACCACCACCAGCGACACGCTGCCGGTGATGATCAGACAGGCGGCGATGATACCGATGGCCGCAAAGGCGAAGGCACGGTGGCTTGTCAGGCCCCGCAGGCCCTCGCGGATAAAATACCCGGCGTTAGTTCTTCTCATAATCATAGCACCCATTCTCCTGATCGCTGACAATGCGGCCCTCTTCCAGGTAGATCACCCGCTTGTTGAACTGGTCCACCAGGCGCTGCTCATGGGTCACCACCAGCACGGTGGTCCCCAGCTCGTTGATCTTGTTCAGCAGCTGCATGATCTCCAGACTGCGCTCTGGATCCAGATTTCCGGTGGGCTCGTCCGCCAGGATGGTACTGGGATTGTTGACCAGGGCCCGGGCGATGGCCACCCGCTGCTGCTCGCCGCCGGAGAGCTCATTGGGATAGCACCGTTTTTTGTCCGCCAGCCCCACCAGGTCCAGCACATAGTCCACCCGTTCTCCGATGGCCTTTTTGGGCGCGCCCACAACCCGCATGGCAAACTCCAGATTTTCCTCTACCGTCTTTTTTTCCAGCAGACGGATATCCTGGAACACCACTCCCAGCTTCCGGCGCAGATAGGGGATGCGGCTTCGTTTCATCTGTTTCAAATCAAAGCCGTCAGCTACAATGGAGCCGCCGGTAATGGGCTCCTCGCCGGTGATCATATTCAGAATCGTGGATTTACCGGAGCCGGAGGGGCCGACCAAAAACACAAACTCTCCGTTGCCAATCAGCATGGAAATGCCTTTGATCGCTCGCGTTCCGTTATCATACACCTTTCTCACATTGGTAAAGCGTATCATGGTCCCCTCCATATTGCCTATAAGAAATCAGTATTAAGTATACTGCCTTTTTCAAATGATGTCAAACAGCACCAAAAAGAAACGCCCGGCGAATTGCGAACGTCTCTGTCCACAGCTCCGCCGGGCATTCACCCGTATATTCACTTTTCCCAGAGCTCAGGACTTCACGCCCCGGGAAACCAGATACTTCTTGACCATCAGCGCCACCTTAAAGGTGATGGCGTCGTCAAACTCCCGCAGATCCAGACCGGTGAGCTTTTTGATCTTCTCCAGACGGTACACCAGCGTGTTCCGGTGGACAAAGAGCTTCCGGGCGGTCTCGGACACATTCAGGTTGTTCTCAAAGAACTTGTTGATGGTAAACAGGGTCTCCTGATCCAATGCATCGATGGGGTTCTTTTTGAACACCTCCTGGAGGAACATCTCGCACAGGGTCACGGGCAGCTGGTAGATCAGCCGGCCGATGCCCAGATTGTCGTAGTTGATGATGGTCCGCTCGGTCTCAAAGACTCTGCCCACCTCGATGGCCATCTGGGCCTCCTTGTAGATGCGGCCCAGATCCCGGATGTGGTCGGTGACCGTGCCGATGCCGATCATAATCTTCTGCTTGAGCTCGGCATCCACTCCGTCCTTGATCTGTTGGGCGATTTTGACCAGCTCCTTGGCGCCGGTGCCCTCGGGAACCTGCTTGACCAGCACCACATCGTTCTCGTTGAGAGAGATCACATAGTCGTTCTGCCGGTCCGGGAACAGGGCCTGAACCGCATCGACCAGAGACACATCGATGGGCTCGATGGGTCGGATCAGGAACACGGCCCGCAGCACCTCAGAGGCCATATGGAGCTCCTTGGCGCGGATATAGATATCACCCAGCATGATGTTGTCAGTGATAATATTCTTGATAAAGGTGGCCTTGTCGTACTTCTCCTCATAGTAGCTCTTGACGCCGTTGAGGGCCACCGCCGCCAGGTTGCAGATCAGCTTTGCCTCATGATCCTCGCCCTGGACAAAGACCGCGTAACCGAACTGAACGCTCCAGCCCACCAGCGACTTAAAGGTCCGGCCCTCCACTACCACGGCGGCATCCCGCTCACTGCTCAGGGCAGGGAGGACATGGGGCATCCGCTCGCCGATGAACGGGAGATCGGTACAGGCGATCACGTTCCCCTCCATATCAATCACACCGATCACCCGGTCGGTGCTCTCTTTTAATTGCAAAACCATGCTCTGGAACAGTCGATTGGACATAATTATCCGCTCCTTTCGCGTCGCTGCCGCTCCTTTGCCAGACGATCAAACGCTCGTTATTAAGACATTATAACGATTTTTATCGGCATGTTCAATAGTTTCCACAAACTTTCTGCACCGAATCCTGGTCCGATTGCTCGGATCCCACTGCCTGGCGCAGGTCCGCTATTTCCTTCGGTGTCAACGGCCGGTATCCCCCTCGGGGCAATTCCCGGTCCAGCTGCAGAGTTCCCATGGACACCCGCTCTAGGGCAGTCACCGGCTTCCCGCAGGCGGCCAGCATCCGCTTCACCTGATGGTACTTTCCCTCCCGCAGGGTCACCCGGCAGCGTCCCGGTTCCAGTGGCTCCAGCTCCGCCGGCAGACAGCGGGTTCCGTCGCCCAGCGTCAGTCCCGCCGCAAAGGCCGCCACGTCCTGTCCGTCCACTGTGCCGTCCACTGCGGCCAGGTACACCTTCTCCACGTGGTATCGGGGACTGGTCAGCCGGTGGGCCAGTTCGCCGTCGTTGGTCAGCAGCAGCAGGCCCTCCGTGTCCTTGTCCAGCCGTCCCACCGGCGCAACGCCCTGTCGCCGGTAACACTCCGGCAGCAGATCCAGCACCGTCTTCTGCGCCCGGTCCTCGGTGGCAGTGAGGACGCCCGCCGGCTTGTTCAGCATCAGATAGGCAAACCGCTGCCAGTGAAGGGCCTGGCCCTCCACCGTCACGGCGGCGGTTTCCGGGTCCACCTTGTACTCCGGCTGGCGCACCGTCGCTCCGTCCACTGTCACCGAGCCCCGGCGAATCAGTCCCCGGGCCTCTTTCCGGCTCCAGCGCCCGGTCTCTCCCAGCACCTTGTCCAAACGCTGCTGTGCCACACCGCCTCACTCCTCTCCGTTTTTTCCTATTATAACAAAATAACTCCAGTTTTGCACCGGTCTGGAACAGAAAACCGGCGAACCTTTTCTGATTCGCCGGTGTTTGCTCCTGTTATAACGACTTTCGGATCTGTTTCAGGGCACTTTTTTCCAGACGGGACACCTGGGCCTGGGAAATCCCCACCTCCTTGGACACCTCCATCTGGGTCTTGCCCTGGAAAAAGCGCATCTGCAAAATTTTCTGTTCCCGCGGATTCAACCGCTCCATGGCCTCCCGGAGGGCGATGTGGTTCAGCCACTGTTCCGCACAGTTTTTATCGTCCCGGACCTGGTCCATCACACAGATTGCGTCGCCGCCATCCGAGTAAATGGGCTCGTACAGGGAGATGGGGTCGGTGATGGCGTCCAGTGCGAACACAACCTCCTCCCGACGCAGTCCCAGCTCTTTGGCGATCTCCTCAATGCCCGGCTCCTTCTGGTGCTCCCGCACATAGTTCTCCCGGGTCTTGAGCACCTTATAAGCCACGTCCCGCATGGAACGACTGACTCGTACCGCCGAGGAATCCCGCAGAAAACGCCGAATTTCTCCGGCGATCATGGGGACTCCGTAGGTGGAAAAGCGCACGGAAAACTGCTCCGCATCAAAGTGGTCGATGGCCTTGATCAGGCCGATACAACCGATTTGAAACAGGTCGTCCATGTTCTCGCCCCGTCCCGCAAAACGCTGGATCACCGAGAGCACCAGACGCAGGTTGCCCTCGATCATCTGCCGCCGGGCCTCCTGATCTCCCTCCTTCACCCGCTTGAGCAGCTCGGTCATCTCCTCGTTTTTCAGTACCTTCAGCTTTGCCGTGTTGACACCGCAAATCTCTACCTTGCCTTGCATACGACTTCCTCCCGCCGCAAAAGACTGTTCTTAGTCTTTCCAGCAGGGCCGCTTTCATGCTGTCAAAGGCAGGGTGGTTTTGACGGAACGTGTTTCGGTGCCCGGACCAGCTCAGCTCATCCGCAGCATCTCCCGCCGCAGCCGGGAGACAATCCGCTTCTCCAGCCGGGAGATGTAGGACTGAGAGATCCCCAGCAGATCCGCCACCTCCTTCTGGGTGGCGGATTTGCGCCCGCCCAGCCCAAAGCGCATGGAGATAATCAGGTGCTCCCGCTCGTTGAGCCGGCTCATGGCCGCCGCCAGCATCTGCCGGTCCACGTCGTCCTCGATGGGCTTGATCACCAGGTCGCTGTCCGTCCCCAGCACGTCGGACAGAAGCAGCTCATTGCCGTCCCAATCCGTGTTCAACGGCTCGTCAAAGGAGATCTCCCCCTTCTGATTGGCGGTCTTGCGCAGGTGCATGAGAATCTCATTCTCAATGCACCGAGAGGCGTAGGTGGCCAGCTTGATGTTTTTGTCCAGCTTGAAGGTGTTCACCGCCTTTATCAGGCCGATGGTCCCGATGGAAATCAGGTCCTCGATGTTGATTCCCGTGTTCTCAAAGCGCCGGGCAATGTAGACCACCAGACGCAGGTTGTGCTCAATCAACGTGCTCTTGGCCTCCGGATCCCCCTCCTTCAGCGCCTCCAGCACCTGACGCTCGGTGGCCCGGTCCAGCGGCTGGGGCAGTACGTCACTGCCGCCAATGTACCAGATCTGATCCGGCACCCGTATCCCCAGCTTTACCAACAGCGCATTCCACTTCTCCAGCCATTTCCCTTTCAGTTTCATTGTCTTACTCCTCCCTTATCCTTCCGCGCCGATCAACGCGGTATAATTCCCGTTCGCCGCCAGCTTTCCCGGGCACAGGGCCACCAACAGCCGGTCAATCCGCTCGCCGCCGATCAGGGCTCCGTCTACCCGGAGGGCCAGCAGCATTCCGGTATCCACCCCCACCGCCCGGTAGGGCAGCAGCCGTACCCGGCCAGCACCCAGCGCATCCTCCAATGTCTGCGCACAGGCCGTCGGCTCCCGCAGCGCCCGCTCCTCCAAGGTCACCTTGCCGGCAAACAGCGGCTGTACCGCCTCCCACTCCGCCACCATCACTCTGGTGTCGCTGAGCGGGTCGGACAGGGTGTTGCCCGTATCCACCAGGGCGTCCACCTTCACCTGACGCCCCTCCAGAAACAGGGTCACCGGTACCACCTCCCGTGTCAGCCTGGAGTAACGGCCCAGACAGCGCATACACAGGGTCAGCAGCAGATAAATCCCGGCTGCGGAGAGCAGCAGCACCTTCAAATCCAGACTGGTAGCGGGAATCCCGTTGGGGTAAGTCAGTCCGCCGTAGCCCAGCAGGGAGAGCATCAGTGTCCCGCCTCCCAACGCGCAGGCACAGGCAAAAAACACGCCGGTGAGCCGCAGCAACCGCTTTCGCCCGCCAAAGGCGATGAGGGCCAGCAGAATCCCCGCCATAATCTTAATCGCAGGCTGGGTCAGGAATCCACCGCCCGGCAGAAAGGCACACACAGCGTAGACCGCGCCGAACAGGGCGCCCAGTCCCAGACGCAGCGTCGGGACATACTGGCCGCAGATCCGGGCGGACACCCGCAGCAGCAGGTAGTCCAGCATCAGGTTCAGCAGAAACAATGAGTCGATGTAAACTACGGTCATACGGTTCCCTCCCACTGCTGTCCCTCAGTATAGCCCTCCCCCTCGGAAAAATTGGTCAAAGGAGGGACAAGACAAAAAAAGAGACCGCCTAAGCGGTCTCTTTTCCAAACGCTGTTGTCACAGGCCACGGCTCCACTCGGAGCGAATCTTAGTCTCGCCGGCCAGGGCACTGTCGATCTTCTGAAGCATCCACTGGGTTTTCTCCGGGATGGTATCGTTAAAGGACAGGTAGTTGGAGGCGTGGTTGCTGGTGAAGTGGATGGGTCCCTCGTGGATATTCTCCAGCAGCAGGCGGGTCTCCTCCAGCACCTGCCGGGGATTGAGCAGCTTAAACCTGCCCTGCTGCACGTCCCGGTACATCTCGGTGCCCGGCTCGCACATATAGGTCAGGGCGGACAGGTGCTGAGGCACCATCTTGTTCATCAGCTCTGCCGTCGCCAGCGCGTGCCGGCGGGAGGGCTCACCGGGGCCTGCCAGGCCCAGAATAATCATGGTCCACAGGTCGAACCCGCAGTCCTTCAGCAGCAGAGCGGCGTCCAGAATCTCCTGGGCATTGGCGCCCTTCTTCACCTTTTTCAGCAGCTCGTCGTCGCCGGTCTCCACACCCAGGTAGGCCCGCTTCAGCCCCGCCTCATTCAGCTCCTTCAGCTGGGCCGGGGTCTTGCTCATGGTGGACTTGGGGCCGGCGTAGGTGGTCACCTTCTCCAGGAAGGGGAAGGTTTTGTACAGCTTTTCCAAAATGGCCAGCAGCTGATCCTGCTTCATGATAATCGCGTCGCCGTCGCAGAGGAACACCCGGTTGACCCGGTTTCCGTAGGCCTTCTTGGCCATGTCGATGTCCTCGAGAATATCGTCCAGCGGCCGCACCCGGAACTGCTTGTCCTTGTACATACTGCAAAACGTGCAGGTGTTGTTGGAGCAGCCGATGGTGCACTGGAGCAGATAGCTCTTCCACTCTCCTGGGGGACGATAGATCATACCTTCATATCTCATAATACATTCTCCACAAATTCCGTCAGTGTTGCACAGAACGTCTCCATATCCTCCTCGCTCCCGATGGTCACCCGGAGGAAATTGTCAATTCTGGGCAGTGCAAAATATCGAACCAGAATCCCGCGTTCCCGCAGGGCGCCGAACAGCTTTTCCGCAGGCACTACAGGATGGCTGATAAACAAAAAGTTGCTCTTGGAGGGCAGTACGATAAATTCCAGCTCTTTCAGGCGCTTTGCCACACGGTCCCGGGTAACCGCCACCTGGGCGCACCGCCGCTCAAAGTAGGCCCGGTCCTCCACTGCGGCCTCGCCCGCCACGATGGCCAGCTGATCCATGGTGTAGGAGTTGATGGAATTTTTCACGCAGTTCAGACCCTGAATCAGGTTCTCGCTGCCAAAGGCGAAGCCGACCCGCATGCCCGCCAGGGCCCGGGACTTGGACATGGTCTGGACCACCAGCAGGTTGGGATATTCCTCCAACAGCGGCAGGGCGGAGGTGCCGCCAAAGTCCACATAGGCCTCGTCCACAATCACCGCCACATCCGGGTTACCCTCCAGAATCCGCCGCAGGTCCTCCTGACTCAGTTCAATGCCGGTGGGGGCGTTGGGGTTTGCCAGGACAATGCCGTCATTGTCTCCCAGCAGCGGTTCCACCGGGACGGTGAAATCCGGGCTCAGAGAGACGGTGCGGTAGTTGATTCCGAACATGTTGGCGTAGACCGGGTAAAAGGAATAGGTAATGTCCGGGAACAGGATGGTACTGCCCGGGCTGAAAAAGGCCTGAAACGCGAAAGCCAGCACCTCGTCCGAGCCGTTGCCCACAAAGACCTGGCTCTCCCGAACCCCGTAGTTCCGGGCCAGCGCCGACACCAGCTTGCTGGAATCCGGGTCCGGATACAGTTTCAGCCGGTCATCCACTGCGGCCTTCACTGCCTCCACCACCCTGGGCGAGGGCGGATAGGGGTTTTCATTGGTATTCAGCTTGATGAACTTCCGTTCCTTGGGCTGCTCGCCCGGGGTGTAGGGAGTCAGATTCCGGATCCGGCTGCTCCAAAATTCTTTCATAGTGTCACCTTCTATTGGGATTCCTCCCCATCTGTTCTGGGCAGGATTTTTTTCACACTTTTTTCCGCCTTCCCGCGTAAAATCATCATTTCCCGTCCGCAGGTCAGGCACCGAAGGCGAAAATCCATGCCAACCCGCAGAACCAGCCATTCTTTCCCCCCGCAGGGGTGGGCTTTCTTCATTTGCAGCACGTCGCCCACTTGAATATCCACAGGCAATCGCCTCCTCACTTTAACACACTGATACGCTACCACACGCTAGTCCAATTGTCAAGAACAAAACCCGTCTTCCCCGCATAGGATATGCCAGACTGTCAACAGAACGGGAGGAAGGTTTATGACCAAACTCTGGCCGGAAGGCCGGCTCATCGACACGGAAGAAAATCGCCAGGCCCTGCTCAGCCGCGCCGCCCTGGAAAACGCCTGGCGCCGCCAGACCATTCTGGAGGGCATCGCGGTCCGATGCGACCCGGAGCACCATTTGTACATAGAATGCGGTGAATTTCGCGGCGTGATCCCCCGGGAGGAGTGTGCCCGTGGCATCCGGGAGGGCACCACCCGGGACATCGCCATCCTCACCTGCGTGGGCAAACCCACCAGCTTTGTCATTACCGGTTTTGCGGACGGCGTACCCCAGCTCTCCCGCCGCCGGGCCCAGGAACTGGCTCTGGACCAGCTTCTCCAAGCGGTCCCCGGGGACATTCTCCCCGCCACCGTCACCCATCTGGAGCCCTACGGCGCCTTTGTGGACATCGGTTGCGGCGTCCCGTCCCTGATTCCGCTGAAAGCCATCTCAGTGTCCCGCATCTCTCACCCCGGCTGCCGGTTCCAGCCGGGCCAGCAGATTTACGCCGTGGTGCGGGAGGTCCTGCCGGAGCTGGGACGGATTCAGCTGTCCCACAAGGAGCTGCTGGGCACGTGGTTTGAAAATGCCGAGCACTTTGTCGCCGGCGAGACCGTCACCGGTATTGTGCGCAGTGTCATGGACTACGGTATCTTTGTGGAACTGGCACCCAATCTCACCGGTCTGGCAGAACCGCTGGAGGGCTTTCAGGTGGGGGATACCGTTTCCGTCTACATCAAGTCCATTCTGCCGGAGAAGCAGAAGATCAAGCTGGCCGTCATCGGCCACGCCTCACCACTGCCACAGCCTCTGCCGCTGACCTATCTGCATACGCAGGGCCATGTGGAAAACTGGCATTATTCCGACAAAGCCACCGTCGTTTTACCGCCGGAATGACTGCTCAGCCCTTTCCCTTGATCTTCTCCCAATAGGCACGGGCCGCCTGTTCTGTCTTATTCTCCCCATACTGATAGTATTGTACGCCCTGCAGGGCATCGGGAAGGTACTGCTGGGCCACATAGTGGTTGGGATAGTCGTGGGGATACTGATACGTGAGGCCGCGCCCCAGCTTTTTCGCGCCGGTGTAGTGGCTGTCCATCAGATAGGGCGGGATGTCGCCGTACTTTCCACGGCGCAGGTCGGAGAGAGCTGCGTCAATCCCGCGCATGGCGGAGTTGGATTTGGGGGCGGTGGCCATGAGAATCACCGCCTCCGCCAGGGGGATCCGTGCCTCGGGCAGGCCCAGCATATTGGCCGCGTCGATGCAGGATTTGACGATGGACACCGCCTGGGGATAGGCCAGGCCCACGTCCTCAGAGGCGATCACCATCAGTCTCCGGCAGGCGGAGACCAGGTCTCCCGCCTCCAACAGACGGGCCAGGTAGTGGAGTCCCGCGTCGGGATCGCTGCCCCGGATGGACTTTTGCAGAGCAGACAGGATGTCGTAGTGGCTGTCTCCGTCCCGGTCATAGCGAAAGGCGGACTTCTGTCCCACCAGCTCCGCGTCCTCCAGAGTGACGGTGAGCACACCGTCCGCCCGTTTCCCGGCGGCACAGAGCAGCTCCGCCCCGTTGATGGCCTTGCGGACATCCCCGCCGCAGGAGGCAGACAGGTAGTCCCGCACCTCCTCCGGGGCGTCGATGGACAGGCCCAGGTGCTGCTCCAGCAGCCGAAATGCCCGGTCCACAGCGGGCCGCACTTCCCGGGCCTCCACGGTTTTGAACTCAAAGACGGTGGACCGGGAGAGCACTGCGTTAAAAATACAGAAGTACGGATTCTCCGTGGTGGAGGCAATCACCGTGATCTTTCCGTTCTCCATGAACTCCAGCAGGGACTGCTGCTGTTTCTTGTTGAAATACTGGATCTCGTCCAGGTAGAGCAGTACCCCGTTGGGCGCCATCAGGGTGTCCACATCGGCGATTACCTCGCGGATGTCCCCGATGGTGGCGGTGGTGGCGTTGAGCCGGTGGAGGGTCCGCCGGGTGGTGTTGGCGATGATATTGGCCACGGTGGTCTTGCCTGTCCCTGAAGGGCCGTAGAACACCAGATTGGGCACCTGTCCGCTCTCGATAATCCGGCGGAGGACGCCGTTTTTGCCCAGGATATGCTGCTGGCCCACCACCTCGTCCAGGGTTTGGGGGCGGATTTCATCTGCGAGTGGACGGTCATTCATGGCACTGCCTCCCTTCTCCCCTACTCTTTGCCCTATTTTAACACATTTCCCAGGCCAGGAAAAGAGATGCCCTTTGTCGAATTGGGCTTTTTATGGTACAATCGTCAGGAATGACAAACAGACAACAGGAGGATCGCTCCATGAAAAGCAACCAAGACGTTTGGGCCATTGTCAACGGGCTCAAAGACCTCTACCCCGACGGCATCTGCTCCCTGGACTACAGGAAGGATTACGAGCTGCTGTTTTCCGTCCGCCTCTCCGCCCAGTGCACCGACGCCCGGGTGAATCAGGTCACCCCCGCCCTCTTCGCCCGGTTCCCCACGCTGGAGGCCTTTGCTGAGGCCGACCCTGCGGAGGTGGCCGAGTACATCCACTCCTGCGGCTTCTACAATGGGAAGAGCCGGGATCTGGTCCGCTGCGCCCAGATGCTGTTATCCGACTTCGGCGGCAAGGTGCCCAGCGCCATGGAGGACCTGTTAAAGCTCCCGGGCGTGGGCCGGAAAACCGCCAACCTGATTCAGGGCGACATTTTCCACACACCTGGCGTCGTGGTGGCCGACACCCACTGCATCCGAATCACCGGCCGGCTGGGCCTCACCGACGGCACCAAGGATCCGGCCAAGGTGGAAAAGCAGCTGCGGGCGGTACTGCCGCCGGAGGAGTCCAACGACTTCTGTCACCGGCTGGTGCTCCATGGCCGGGCGGTGTGTACTGCGCGGACCGCCAAATGTGCCCTCTGCCCGCTCTGCGACTGGTGCGACCACTTTCAGAGCCACGGCGCTTCTTCTGCGAAAAAATCAAAACCACTAGTGAACTAGTGGTTTGCTCAGCCCCTAGAAGGGTCAGTACTTGCTGACCCCTCTAAGGGGTACTGATGGTTTACCATCGCATCACTATTACAGGCAGCCACTCAAAGTGGCTGTTTTCTTTTGCCCTACTTTCTCCTGCCACCCGTAAACGGGTCCATGTACTCTTTCAGGCTAATCTGATCCTTTGCGTAATCATCCTCCAGTTGGTTCTTGATGTATTCCTGGATCTTTTTCGCATTTTTTCCTACGGTATCTACATAGTACCCTCTGCACCAGAAATTTCGGCTTCCATACCGATATTTCAAATTCGCATGTCGATCAAATATCATCAACGCACTTTTACTCTTGAGCGTTCCTACAAACTGTGCTACACTCATATACGGTGGGATACTCACCAGCATGTGGATGTGATCGGGGCATGCCTCTGCCTCTATAATCTCTACTTTCATTTCATTGCAAAGCTTGCGCAGTATCTCACCGATATCTTGCTTCAGTTCCCTATATATAATTTTGCGTCGGTATTTGGGTGCAAACACTATGTGGTACTCACACCGATAGCTCGAATGTGCGGTGTGTTTCACCTCATTCTTCACCTTGTTTTAGCACCCTTTGATACTTTTCGTGATGCGGTCGCCAAACCTTCACTTATTGTATCAATCGGGGATTTTTTGCCAAGTCTTTTTTACCCACCCCTGGTAGAACCAGGGGTTTTATTAAGCCTAAAGGCAACAATAAGCAAACGGATGGAACCGGTCGGTTCCATCCGTTTTTCTCGCAACAGGGGCCGTTCAATCAGAATAGGCCTCCTTCGCCATGCGCAAAGCCGCCCATGCCTTGGGCCAGCCGGCATAAAAGGCCGCGTGGGTCAACAGTTCCGCCATCTCCTCTGCGGTCACTCCGTGATTTTTCGCGTTCAGAATGTGAAATTGCAGAGAGCTGTCCAGCACACCGCTGGCCATCAGCGCCGTGACCGTCACAATGCTGCGGTCTCTGGCGGAGAGCTGTTCCTCCCGCGCCCAGACCTCCCCAAACAGAATTTCATCGTTCAGCTCCGCAAACTTGGGCGCGAACTCGCCCAGCTGGTCTCTGCCAGCCGTCACCTTTGCCATATTGCACGCCTCCTCACTTCAATCTGCCGTATTCCTCGTCGGACACCGGCTCACACCACTCGCTTTTGCAGTTCTTTCCGGGCACCTCGACCGCCAGATGCTGGAACCAGGAGTCGGGTGCCGCTCCGTGCCAGTGCTTTACGCCCGCCGGGATGTTGACCACATCTCCCGGATGCAGCTCCCGGGCCGGACTTCCCCACGCCTGATAATAGCCGCGCCCGGCGGTGACCAGCAAAATCTGACCGCCGCCCTGCTCCGCGTGGTGGATGTGCCAATGGTTGCGGCACCCCGGCTCAAAGGTCACGTTGCCGATGGCAACCTGCTCGGTGGAGAGCATGTTCAGATAGCTCTGCCCGTCAAAATACTGCGCAAACGCCTGGTTTTTCTCCCCCACGGGAAATGCACTCATCTTTTCCTGAACCGTCATGGCATCTATCCTCCCTTTTTACCGATAGGCCTTCGCAAAAATGGCGGCGCACGCCTCGCCGGACAGCGGTACCCGGTCACAGGCAAACAAACCGCCCATGGTGGCGCGGGCATTCTGCGCCAGCGTCAAAAACTCGTCCTCCGTAATACCGTAGTCGGACATTTTCAGGTCCGCGACGCCGCAGTCCTCCTGTAGCTTGACCAGAGCGTGGATGAAGTCCATGGGCTGCGCCGCATCCTTCATCCCCAGCGCCTGGGCCATGCGGACAAACCGGTCATCACAGGCGTGCTGTTCAATGAAATGGGTGAAGTACGCCTCAGAGATCATAATCAGGCCGGCGCCGTGGGGCAGATTCTGGTGGTAAGCGCTCATGGCGTGCTCCATGGAATGCTCACTGGTGCAGGCGCTGATGGTCATCACCACACCGGACAGGGTATTGGCGAAGGCAACCCCCTCTCTGGCCTCCAGGTCGGAGCCGTCCTTCACCGCCCGGACCAGATACTTGCCGATATTCTCGATGGCAGTCAGCGCGTACATATCGCTCATCAGGCTGGCTGGCGCGGCAATATAGCACTCTACGCTGTGCAGCAGCGCGTCAAAGCCCTGGTAAGCCGTAAACTGCGGCGGCACAGAGGTCATCAGCTCAGGATCCACCACCGCAAGCTTGGGAAACAGGGAGTCAAAGCCGCCGAAGCCGATCTTCTCGTTGGTCTCCTCGTTGGAGATCACGCCGTACTGATCCACCTCACTGCCGGTTCCCGCCGTGGTTGTGATGGCAATAACAGGCAGCGGTTCCTCTGCCAGCGGACGGCCTTTACCGGTCCCGCTGGCAACGTAGTCCCACAGATCCCCTTCGTTGGTCGCCATCGCCGCAATCGCTTTGGACGCATCCATGACACTGCCGCCACCCAGCGCCACCACAAAGTCACAGCCCTGGGCACGGGCAAATGCCGCACCGTCCATCACCGTGGTTTTCAGCGGATTGGCCTGCACCCGGTCAAAGACAACCGACTCCGCTCCGGCGGCCGACAACTGCTCCCGGGTGCGTGCGAGGGCGCCGTTCTCCCGGACTGCCCTGCCGTTCGAGATGACCAGCAGCGCCCTTTTTCCCGGCAGCTGCTGGGCGCTCAGCTCATTCAGCTTTCCCGCTCCAAACAAAATTCTGGTGGGTACATACATCTGAAAACTCATATTCAATTCCTCCTCCATTGACGGCAATCGTTTTTCGTGTTACCCTTCTTAAAGTTCGATTAGAGTATAAGACTTAAGGTTAACTTTAAGTCAAGGCCCTATTGAAAAATTTTTTTGAACGGGAGCTGACCTATGTTTTATACGATTGGCGAAATGGCGAAAAAGCTCAACGTAGCCCCCTCCACCCTCCGTTATTACGACAAAGAGGGTCTGCTGCCCTTTGTGGAGCGGTCGGACAGCGGCATCCGCATGTTTCAGGACTCCGATTACGACTGGCTCGCCATTATCGAATGTCTGAAAGGCACCGGAATGTCGATCAAGAACATCAAGGTTTTTATCGACTGGTGTCTGGAGGGCGATTCCACCATTGAAAAACGGCTCGCCATCATTGACCGGCAGCGGGAGCTGGTCAAGCAGCAGATGGCGGAACTGCAAAGGCATCTGGACCTGCTGGACTACAAGCACTGGTACTATGAGACGGCCAGGGAGGCCGGAACCTGCGCTGTCCATGACCACATGCGGGAAGAGGATGTGCCGGAGCCGTTCCGGGCTGTCCGCGCAAAGCATGTAACGCTGTGAGTAAAAAAGTGTGGTTTACACCATCAAGACAAAACGCGATGCAGATGGAATCCCATCCACATCGCGTTTTTCCTTCTATTTACCAGGCCGTTACCGTTTCTTTTTCGGCCCCTCTTTCCGTCGCCCCGTTTTGGACGCAGAACTGCCTTTTTGCCGCGTTTTATCAGGCTTTTTTCCTCCGTTTGCCTCCAAACCGTTCCTGTTTTTCCCGCTCCCGGGCTTTCCGTTCCCTCTCCCGGAACGGGGCGGATAGGGTCGGATGAGACATCTGGACTCAAAGCCGATCAGGTCCTCCCGACCCGCCTTAATCAGCGCCTCCTTGACCAGACGCCAGTTCTCCGGCGCTTTCCACTGGAGCAGCGCCCGCTGAAGCCGCTTTTCATGGGGATCGGTGGCCACATAGACCGGCTTCATGGTCCGTGGGTCAATACCGGTGTAGTACATGCAGGTGGAACGACATCCCGGCACCGGATAGAAGTCCTGGACCTGTTCCGGCTGCCGGTGTCTGGCGTTGAGATACTCCGCCAGGGCCACCGCATCCTGCAACGTACTGCCCGGGTGGGAGGACATCAGATAGGGCACCAGGTACTGATTTTTCCCGGCATTTTTGTTCAGGCTGTTGTACTTCTGCTGGAACCGCTCATAGACCTCGATATGGGGTTTGCCCATGTAGTCCAGCACCGAGTTGATGCAGTGTTCCGGCGCCACCTTCAGCTGGCCGGACACATGATATTGAACCAACTCCCGGAAAAAGGTGTCCTTTTTATCGCAGAGCATGTAGTCATAGCGGATGCCGGAACGGATGAAAATCTTCTTGATCCCGGGAATCTTTCGCAGCTTGCGCAGCAGCGCCACATAGTCCGACTCGTCAGCGTCCAGGTTGGGACAGGGTTCCGGAGCCAGACAATTTCGCTTGGCGCAGACACCCTGTTTCAGTTGTTTTTTGCAGCTGGGGTGGCGCAGATTGGCGGTGGGACCGCCTACGTCGTGGATATACCCTTTAAAGCCCGGGTGGTGGGTCAGGGCGGTTACCTCCCGGATCACGCTCTCGTGGCTGCGGCAGGTCATCATCCGTCCCTGGTGGAAGGCCAGCGCGCAGAAATTACAGCCGCCGATACAGCCCCGGTTGTGGGTCACCGAAAAGCGTACCTCTTCGATGGCGGGCACGCCGCCCATGGCCTCGTACATGGGGTGTGGCTCCCGGACATAGGGTAGCTCCGCCACCCGGTCCAGCTCCGGCGTGGACAAGGGCATCTGAGGTGGGTTGGTAATCAACCAGCGATTGCCGTGCTTTTGGAGGATGGCCCGGCCACGGACCGGATCATGCTCCTCGTACTCCACCTGGTTGGCCCGGGCATAGGCCACTTTATCCGCCCGCACCTCCTCGTAGGAGGGCACCTCCACCTTCGGATAGGGACAGCCGGACACGTCCCGGGCACTGTAGCTGGTTCCCCGCACGTCGGTAATCTCACTGACCGGCGTTCCGTCCCTCAGTCGGGCGGCAATCTCCAGACTCGCCGCCTCTCCCATGCCGTAGGTCAGCAGGTCCGCCCGGGCGTCAAACAGAATGCTCCGGCGAACCTGATCGCTCCAGTAATCGTAGTGGGCAAACCGGCGCAGCGACGCCTCCAGCCCGCCGATGATCAGCGGAATGTCACCGAACGCCTCCCGCACCCGGTTGGCGTAGACGATGGTGGCCCGGTCCGGCCGCAAACCCGGTCGATTTCCCGGGGAATAGGCATCCTGCCGACGCCGTTTTTTCGCCGCCGTATAGTGGGCCACCATGGAGTCCAGATTCCCGGCCGAGATCATCACGCCCAGCCGGGGTCTGCCCATGGCCTGGAAGGGCTCCGCGCTGTGCCAGTCCGGCTGGGCCAGGTAGGCCACCCGGTACCCCTCCGCCTCCAGCACCCGGGCGATCACCACGCCGCCGAAGGAAGGATGGTCCACATAGGCGTCCCCGTTGACGATCAGAAAATCGTACCAGTCCCAGCCCCGGGCCTCCATATCCGCCCGGGACACCGGCAGGAAGGGATTGACCGCCTGCTTTTCTCTGAGGCCGCTCATTCTGCGTAACCGATGTACTTTTCCAGCAGATCCAACGGCACATCGCTATCCGGCGCCGGACCAATGCGCCGGAACTCATTGCGGGCATAAAACCGCTGGGCCACTTCGTTGTCGGGACTGCATCGGAGCCGCAGCCTGTCCCGGCCCATCGGACGGAAGGTGGACACCGCCTGACCGATCAGCTGAACGCCCAGCCCGTGCTTTCGGAATGCGGGATTCATGTAATAGAAGGGGATATAGCCCGCCTGCTCCTCCGCGTACCGTTCCAGATCCATCTGGAGCAGTCCGGCGATCTCATCACCCACCATGGCCACCATAACAGCGGCGGGATTCCGGAGGCTGGCGGCCCGGGCCGCTTCATAGAATTTCTCTCCGGGGAAGGGCAGCTCCGGACCGTGGATGCCAATCCAGGCCTCCCGCCGGTACTGGCCGTACAGCGCCCGCTCACCCACCGGGTCCCAAGGCCGGTACCAGACGTTCTGGTCCTCCAGCGGCGTAGATGCCTCCTGCTCCCGCCACCAGGTCTGCTTGCCCAGGGTGGAGAGCTCTTCGCTCAGGTGGGAACCGTCGGCGTAAAACCGTACCTGTGCCCTTCCGTCCTCAAAATCCACACAGCTGACGCCGGTATTGTCGCTGGGAAGAATCCGGTTGAGTTCTGACAGCGGATGGCCGTAAAATGCGGTCATCGCTGTCCGGATGGCCACGCCGTGGCTGACACAGACGATGGTCTGTCCCTCGTGAGCCCGAGCTAACCGATCATAGGTCTCCAGCACCCGCTTCTGCACCTCCGGGAAGGACTCCCCGCCCGGGGAATCGTAGTTCAGGTCCCCCCGGGAAAACTGATCCATCCGCTCCGGATCCTGCCGAGCGCCGCCGCCCCAGGTCTGATCCTCCCAACGGCCCATATGGATCTCCCGCAGGCCCGGCTCCAGGTGCAGAGGCAGTCCTTTGGGCTCATAGATGGCTTTGGCGGTCATGCGGGTGCGGTAGAGGTCGCTGGAATACACTGCATCCACAGGGATGTCCCGGAAGCGCTCGGCCAATGCCGCAATCTGCTGGTACCCCATCGGGGTTACCAGGCTGTCATATTGTCCATGGATCCGGCGGTACAGGTTTCCCTCCGCCTCAGCATGGCGGACAATATAAATTCTGGTCATAGTCATTCTCTTTTCTTTTTATATCGTAGTATTGCGCGCCACAGGTCACCAGGGCAGGACGCCGCCAGTCAGCTCCCGGACCGCAGTCAGCTGCTGGGCTGCTGCGATTTCCGCCAGCTCATCCCGAACCCGCAGCGCAGCAAAGGGATCCACCAGGTTGGCTGTTCCCACTGCCACCGCAGTCGCGCCGGCCAGCATCAGCTGTGCCGCGTCTTCACCGGTGGATACGCCGCCCATTCCCATCACGGGGATCTTCACCGCATTGCTCACTTCCCAGACCATGCGCACCGCAATGGGCAACACTGCGGGACCGGACAGGCCGCCGGTATTCATCTTCAAAACCGGCCGCCGGGTCTTCACGTCAATCCGCATACCGCGGACAGTGTTAATCAGGGACACCGCGTCCGCACCCGCCGCCTCCACCGCCTTGGCGATGGCGGTGATGTCGGTTACGTTGGGGGACAGCTTCACCATCACTGGCACCGTGGCACTCCGTTTCGCCGCCGCAGTCACCTCTGCCGCCAGCTCCGGCACCACGCCGTACTGAAGGCCACCGCATTTCACGTTGGGACAGGACACGTTGACCTCAATCATGTCCACGCCGGCCCGGCTGAGCTTCTCGCTCATGAGGGCATACTCCTCCGGGGTGTTGCCGGAGATGTTTGCGATGACGCACAGGTCATGTTTGCGCAGTTCGGGCAGTTCTTTGGCGATGAATTCATCCACTCCCGGGTTTTGCAGGCCCACCGAATTGAGAATTCCCATGGGTGTTTCCGCCACCCGGGGAGGTGGGTTCCCCTCTCTCGGTGTAAAGGTAAGTCCCTTGCATGATATGCCACCTAACTGGCTGATATCGTAGAATTCGCCGAATTCGCGGCCAAACCCATAGGTTCCAGAGGTGACAACGATGGGATTTTTCATGGAAATACCGGCAAAATCTACCCGCATATCGATCTTATTCATCCCATTCCACCTCCTCGCTGGGGAACACCGGCCCGTCTTTACAGACCCTTCTGTAATGCCCATTCACTTTACAGGAACAGGTGAGACAGGCACCGATGCCGCAGGCCATCCGCTCCTCCAGAGAGACCTGACACGGGGTCCCCTCCCCTGCTGTTACCCGGGAAATCGCCCGCAGCATGGGGGTAGGACCGCAGGCCAGCACTGCAGAATAGGTACCCTCCTGCAAACAGCGGCGAATCACCTGGTCCACCGTCCCCGGAACGCCAAGGGTCCCGTCCTCGGTGGCCACTTCCACCGCAACGCCGGCCTGTCGGAAGTCTTCGACCAGAATCGAGCCCGTTCTCGTCCGGAATCCCAGGGCAGCCACCGCCCCTTCCGGCGCGGATTTCGCCGCGAAAAGCAGCGGTGCGGTACCGATACCGCCGCCGGCCAGCAGCACCTTTCCGGATTCCGGCAGCTGGAAGCCGGTTCCCAAAGGTCCCAGCACATCCAGCGCCTCGCCCACCTTCCGTTCCGCCAGCCACTGTGTCCCTGTGCCGCGGACTTGAAAGACGATGCGCAGCAGTCCGCCACCGGCGTCGCAGATGGAGATGGGACGCCGGAGCAACAGGCCCTCACCGCATTTGATATGGACAAACTGGCCGGGCCGGGCCTGCTCTGCGATCTCGCCCGCGTCCAGCTGGAAGGAAAAAATATCTGAGGTTAATTTTCGTATTTCGGAAATATTATACAACTTTTTTACGGCCATATTACTCCTCTTTCCTGATCACAGAATCGGGGTCACTGCCCGGATATCGTCCCGCATGGCCAAGGCGGCCTGACGGGCTGCTTCGGCATAGTCCCGTCCATCCTGCCCGGTTTTCTGCCAAGCACACATGATCCCCCGGGAGGAATTGACGATGGCGCCTCGTCCATAGGGATCAAAGGCGTAGGCCACATCCTCTGCCGTCCCGCCCTGGGCGCCGTAGCCGGGTACCAGGAAGAAGGTGTTGGGCATCTGCTTGCGCAGTCTGCGCAGATCGGAGGGATAGGTCGCGCCGGTGACCGCGCCCACCCGGCTGAAGCCGTACTTGCTGCCCTGGGTGCCCTTGCCCCAGCGCTCCACCAGTTCCGCCATCACGGTATAGACCACCCGGTCTCCGGCCACCATATCCTGTAGCTCCACAGCCGAGGGATTGGAGGTGCGCACCAGCACAAACAGGCACTTGTCCTCCTCTTCCGCCACGGTCAAGAAGGGCTTGACCGCATCACTGCCCATGTAGCCGTTGACGGTCACGCAGTCCGCGTCAAATCCGGCGAGCCTGCTCTCGCCCACCGTGGTCTTTCCCAGCCAGCCCTCTGCATAGGCGGTGGCAGTGGAACCGATATCGCCCCGCTTGATGTCGGCGATGACAAAGAACCCCTTCTGTTTGGCGTACTGGATGGTCCGCTCCAGCATTTCCATGCCCTCCCAGCCCAGGTTTTCATAGTAGGCCGCCTGGGGCTTGACTGCGGGGACCACGTCGCACAGGGCGTCGATCAGCCCTTTGTTGAACTGGAGCAGCGCATCGGCGGCGCCTTCCAAGGTCTTGCCGTACTTTTTGTAGCTCTCTTCCCGGATATAATCGGGAATGTAACTGAGCTTGGGATCTAAGCCGGCAACAGTTGGGTTTTGTTTTTCCGCGATCTTTTCAAACAATTTGTCCATGGACATATTGGTTCGTCCTTTCCCTTATAAGTTTATTCCAGGGGGTTCCCCCGTTTTGTCAGTTTTCTGCCCGGCCGTCGTAGACGATCCGGCCCTCTAAAATGGTCATGGCAACTTTGCCTTTCAGCTCCATGCCCTTGAAGGGGGTGTTTTTGCTTTTGCCGTGGAGCGCCTCAGGGTCTACGGTCCAACGTTTCTCCGGGTCAAAGAGCACCACATCGGCAGGGGCTCCCACTTTCAA
>OLNN01000435.1_pt1 | contig 45159 bp, 51 predicted proteins | sample 1672141 | NCBI WGS metagenome assembly OLNN01 (sample SAMEA3136652, study PRJEB25190) | human gut metagenome | biome: human gut; feature: human-associated habitat; material: faeces | place: Austria | collected 2013
CGATCAATACGCTGGACGAGGATTTCAAAAACGATATGGACAATGCCGTCAGCATCAAGCGGCGGCTGGATGCCATGAAGCAGGTTTATGACGCAGGTATCCGCACCGTGTGCTTTATCGCTCCGGTTTTTCCCGGTATCACGGATTTCGAGGCCATCTTCCACCGGGTAAAAGACCAGTGCGACCTGGTGTGGCTGGAAAATCTGAACCTGCGGGGCGGCTTCAAAAAAGACATCTTAGATTATATACAGGAGAAATATCCCAACCTGTTTCCCCTGTATAACACCATCTACAATAAGAGAGACAGAAGCTGCTTCCGTGGTCTGGAAGAACAGGCGGAGCACCTTGCGAGAGAATGCGGTTGTCCCTTTGTGGACAACGAACTCCCCTACGGACGGGCAGAGCCGGGGCATCCGGTCATTGTGAATTATTTTTACCACGAGGAAGTACGCGGCTCTGAGAACACCGGGAAGCGAACTCAAAAAGCATGAGCTTATTGGAATTCTGCAACGAATAATAAGCCCTCAAAAGGAGACTAAACATGAAGATTCAGCAAATTCGTAACGCCACCATTCGCATTGAGTGTGCAGGCAAACATTTTTTGATAGGCCCCTGGTTTCAAAAGAAGGGTACTGGTATGAGCGCACCCTCTCCCGATCCGGAGAAGGCGAAAATTCCATCCCCTACAACTGAACTTCCTTTTTCTGTGGAGCAGATCATGGAAGGAATCGATGCCATGATCGTCACCCATATCCATCCCGACCATTTTGACCCGGAAACAGCAGCTATGCTAGACAAAAGTATTCCTGTTTTCGCTGTAAATGAAGAAACCAAATCCCAAATTGAAGGATTTGGCTACACTTCCGTCATGGTATTCAAGGATGAAGGGACTGACTTCGACGGCGTGGTTCTCATTCGCACGGAAGCTATGCATGGAGAGTCACCTGACCAAGCGGCCGGACCGGTCTGCGGCATCATTCTTCAAGCGGCTGAGGAGCCTGTCTTGTATGTGGCTGGGGATACTGTGTACTATAAAGGGGTTGAACGGGCTTTGGAACAGTATCGCCCGGACGTGGTAGTGCTCAATGCCTGCGGTGCGGAGCTGATGGGCCTTGGGCGTCTCATCATGGGAGCCGAGGATGTTTTGAATGTATGTGAGGCTGCACCGAATGCCACTATCATCGCCAGTCATATGGATGCCGTCAATCATGCAACTGTCACCCGCGCTGAACTCCGTGATTTTCTGAGGAAACACGGCAAGGATGGACATGTATTAATTCCAGAGGATGGAGAATGCTTAGAGTTTTCGGGAATGTAATTGGTATTTGCGAATATGGGCGTTGATGGTGTGTTTGGCCGATTCGACATCGCTGCTATCACAAAGGATTCTGTTACTGCCGCAGGGAATCTCATTCCAAAACTGAAAAATGCGGATTTGATCGAGCCTGTCAGCGGCTTTTGAAAAGGCAAGTATAAGTTCATACCGCCTAAAGAATAAAGATAATGCCCGTTATCGGCTATGCAGCTAATAACGGGCATCTGTCATACGTATACAAGCTTGGTCAAAACGATTTCTTCGCCGCAGCTGCGGATGCTGTTCATGCGGCACATACGCCTGTACTTGCCGATCTGGTATTCCGGTTCATCTGGCAGCGAGAGATTAGGAATAAGATAATCGCCCTCCTGATGGTAGGTGCCGCCCATTTTCTCCAATAGGGTTTCATAGGAATCCGCTCCTTTGGGTGTTGATTTGCAGCGGTTATAAGGATTATTTTGCTTCTTTCCTGCAACTGCTGTTCCTTTCACCACAAATAAGCCGCAGTCATAAGCAGCAGGGCGGTATAAGTACCGTACTTATGCTGACGGAGATACCGGCGGTGGCGCTGTCCCCCAATGCCAATCGGTTTGCTGTTCGGCACGGTCAGGCAGGAGAGCTGATACTCCCTGCACTGCTCGTACCACAGGCCGTTTTTCGCATCAAAGGTGTACTTTTTCATCATCTTTCCCTCGTTTCGTTTTTGCTTCGGGTGGTGCGTTTTACTGCTTTTGCCTGCTCCAGCAATGCGTCAAGCTGCTATTTGCCGAGCCGCTTGCGGAGCAGGAAATAGTTTCTGTTTTCGACTTCCAGCCTGTCATTTTTCTGGCTGAGCCATGCGTTATCTGCCCGTAGATTTTCGTTCTCACGGTACAGCTTTCCGTTGTTTGCATTGACTCGGAAATAATCGTTTAGAACCTTGAAATACCGCGCCAGCAGCGTTTTTGCCAGTTTCTTGAGCCGCTCAACCAGCGCATCAACGAATCTTGTTTTGTAGGTCTTAGCGGACATCAGCGCAGGCGGCTCCAGCAGCTGATACTCCGATGCGGTTTCCAACATATCCTCCGTCAATTTGCAATCCTCCAACGCCTGCTTATATTTCTCTGCCTGCTGCTGAAGATTATGAACCTCGCATCGGCGTTCATCAATCTCCTCGCCAAGCTGCTGCACCTCACGGCTGCGTTCCTGCTTCTTGTAATCGAGCACAGAAAGATGCTTGTCATGGGTGCCTTTTTGCTCCCATTCGATACCGTGCCGCTCCATCTTAGCAGCAAGATCAGCCTTTTCGGAGCGTACCCATTGATTCCACTCGGTATCACTCCGTGTGCCGCCTTTGAAACTTTGCGCGGCGAGCGCCTGCTTAAGAGATACACGGGTATCCAGTCCGCGCTTGCTGCCGGTGATGAACGGAACAAAGTCAATGTGCAGATGAGGCGTTGCCTCGTCCATGTGCAGGTGTGCAGAGAAAACATAAAGATTTGGATTTCTCGACTGAAAGTCCTGATAGTATTCGTTCAGCACAGTTTTTGCCAGTTCTGCATTTTCGCCCAGAGCGCTCATATCGTCCTTGTTGCCGATTTGGATGATGATCTCATGAAAAGGTTTTTCCTGATGCCCGGTACAGATTTTTTCATAGTAGTTCGGAATGCGCCGTTCGGCACGTTTCTGCCTGGCATTGAATCGTTCCTGCGCCGCTCCGAACAGCATTTGATAGACATCCTGGATGCGTTCGTTGCAGTAGTCGATATTGAGATGGCTGCGCGTACCGTCCACATTCTCCGCTTTGAATTTGCGGCTGTTATGGTTGACGGAGCCTTTGCCGACTTCAACGCTGATCGTTCGTTTCATTTCCTTCACTCCTTTCAGTTCCTTCCGTAGACGGGTTCTGTTACTCTTGCCAAGAGTAACGCAAAAGCACTTTTGACAGCCTGCGGCCATCAAAAGATGCTGTTGCGCTCTCCGAGGGTGCGGGTCGCCGGCGGCGACCTCTGCCGACTTCGATCGGCAGAAGCACTGACCGAGCCGGCAGGCGAAAGGGGTTTTGCCCCGGCAACTGCGGTTGCCTCCCCAGCAGGGCCGCCCTTTGAAAAGGGCACCCTGCATCCCGCCTAAACTTTACCTGCCGAAACAAGGAAGGTTGCAAGGTTGCAAGTGTGTGGGATTTCTGCAATGTTGCAACCTTGAATTACGGCTCAGCGAGCAATGTCCAATACCATTGTCCGCCGTCTTTTACGGATTTTACCCCAAGCGTTTTCTTTGCCTCGTCCAACACACGTTTAGAGATACCGAGCAGCTGCGCCTTCTTTACAAGTACCTGCTGCGGACACTTTGCATCTGTCAACATTTCACGCAGCAGATTTTCCGCTTGCTCAGATTTCTTTTCTCGGATGGTACCGTTGAGAAGGTCATCTACAGTAATGTCATAATGGCCAATCCAGTGAAATCCGGTTTCCTTATTTAATTCAAAAGCAATAGGATCGCCTTCCGGTGCCAATGAAGACTTGCAGTGCACGACAACTCTGGTCTTCGGATCATCTTTAACGCGGCCGACAATCAGGACGCTGCGGGCGGTTGCCTGAAAGTCGATTGAACCAAGTCCGCGATACATGGATTTGCTGCCTTGACTTTTATTGATATGCCCTACCAGCAAAACCGCACAGTGATATTTCTCTGCAATCTTACCGATATGGGATAGTGTGCTGCGTACTTCATTAGCGTTGTTCATGTTAATACGAGCACCTACATAAGCCTGTATCGGGTCAAGGATAATGACTCTGGCCCCGGTCGCCAGAAGCGCCTGCTCGATACGCTGATCCAGCATATCAAGCGCTGCTTCACTTTCGTCGATCACCTTAATGTTCGTACAGTCGGCGCCGGCTGCGACAAGACGCGGCTTGATTGTATCCTCCAGACCATCTTCTGCGGTCTGATAGATAACCTGTATCGGTTTGATTTCTCGCTCCAATTCATCGCAGGGCGGTCGTTCGCCGTTAGAAAGAATTGCTGCCAGCTGAAGGGCAAGCGTTGTCTTGCCTTCTGCGGGATCGCCTTCAATTATCGTGATTTTTCCGTAAGGGATGTACGGATACCACAGCCAGTCCACAGTCTGGACGGGGACATCTTCCATGTTGATGAGTTTCAGCTTTACCATTTCAACCGCCTCCTTTCATAAGAAAGCGGTTGATTTTTGCGGCGCAGTCGGTTATAGTAATGATGGTACATATTTTTTGACCTGGCTGCCCGACACCTGCGCCAACAGGTGTGCAGAGGGCAGTCATTTCTTTTTCACTCATGGGTATCAGCCTCCTTCATTCCGCCCATAATGTCAGTCATCATTTCAATCAGACCAAGCAGCTCATCGTTTACGCAGTCACCGGCTTCGATACGCAGCAGCTCATCCAGCACGGCGGCAAACTGATTACGTAGCGATTTGTAAACGCGAGGACTGCCCTGCACCACCACGTCTCTGTGGGTGAGTCGCCGGGTGATATAGTCCTGCTTCGTCAGCCCGGAAAGCTGCACATAGCGTTCGATCTGCTCGTTTTCTTCAGGCGATACTCGGAAAGCAACCGTCTTATTGCGCCAGCGATTATGCTCGTCCCTGTTTTTTAATGACATTATCTGTACCGTCCTTTCTGAATTGATTCAGCTTGTCCGCCATATCGCTTTGCGTGGATGGGAACAGGTGAGCGTAGTTATAAATGATATTGATACTTTCGTGTCCTACCCGGTCAGCGATCGCTACCGCTGAATATCCCATCTCGATCAGAAGTGAAATATGGCTGTGTCTCAAATCGTGAATCCGAATGCGCTTTACCCCTGCCGCCTTAGCACCTCTGTCCATTTCATGATGAAGATAGCTTTTCGTGACTTCAAACATCCGGTCGTTTTTGCCGATTCGGTAGAGCTGTTTTATATAGTCCTGCATTTCTTCACAGAGGAACTCCGGCATTTTAATTGTCCGGTTGCTTTTCGGCGTTTTCGGATCAGTGATGATGTCCCGGCCACCGATGCGCTGATAAGATTTGTTGATTGTAACCGTCTGCCGTTCAAAATCGAAATCTGCCGGAGTCAGTGCCAGCAGCTCTCCTTCACGAATACCGCACCAATAGAGCATTTCAAAGGCATAGAAAGAAATGGGTTTGTCCATCATTTTCTCTGAGAATTTCTTATATTCCTCCTGCGTCCAGAAAAGCATTTCTCTTGCCTTAGCTTTGCCCATATTGCCGACCTTGGCGGTTCAGCCCGTAGAATTTCACAGCGTGATTGAAAATTGCACTGAGCTGATTGTGCAGGGTTTTGAGATACACCGGCGAATACGCTTCGCCGCTCTTATCCCGACATTTGATCATCTCATTTTGCCAAGCGATAATGTCTTTGGGCTGGATCGTATTCATTTTTCGCTTGGCGAAGTACGGGAGCAGTTTGGTGCGAATGATGTGCTCCTTGGTGTGCCAGGTGTTCTCTTTCAGCCGATTCTTCATATCGGCTGTCTAGGTGTCGATAAAGCTCTCAAATGTCATATCCAAATCGGCTTCTACCTTGTGAAGCTGTTCCCGCTCCCAAGCAAGCGCCTCTCGTTTCGTAGGAAAGCCACGCTTTGTTGATTGATGTACCCTTGCCCTGCCAATCCGTGAAGCGATAGTAGACCTTCCAAGTGTTGCTCTTGGTATCTTTGTAAACTGACATTTTTACCTCTCTCTCTGAACAGCACCGTAACAGGTGCGTTCCATAAAATACTGTTTGTTGACTCGTCCCGAAATCGTGAGGAAGCCTTTGCTTTTCAGTTCCTCATTCAGCTTCTGTACGATCTTGTAGGCGTAGGATTTGGAAATGCCCAATTCCTGCGCAACTTCGTCCACTTTCATAAAGCTCGCATTCTTCATTTCATCACCCCTTTCTGCTTTTGGATATAGTTCTCTTATTTAGTGTCGGAGAACTTTCTGACCGCACTCCGATTTGCCCGAGCGGTTACGCCATTAACGTGGCGTATAACGGTTATTCGGTTGTCTCACAAATATCTTAACTATATTTGCTATATTTCTGGTATAATACATAAGAAGGAGCATCGCACTATGGCAATCGGTGAAAGAATTCGCTTTTTCCGGAACTTACGAGGAATGACACAAAAATATCTGGGACAGATGGTTGGCTTTCCGGAAAAGACCGCCGACATCCGTATGGCGCAGTATGAGTCTGGCAGCAGATCGCCCAAGGCAGAGCTGACGGAGAACCTTGCCGGGGTGCTGGGAGTATCGCCGCTGGCGCTGTCCGTGCCGGACATTGACAGCTATCTCGGCCTGATGCATACCCTGTTTACCTTGGAGGATCGTTACGGTCTGACAGTGGAAACCGGCGAAATCGGCGTTTCGTTGCGTGTTGACCCTCGGAAGGGAAAGGACGCCGCCGAGCTATCCGAAATGCTCAATGCGTGGGCTGAACAAGCAGAAAAGTATCGTAATGGCAAGATCAATCGGGAGGACTATGACAAATGGCGTTATAACTACCCGAAATATGATGAAACATCCGGTTATGTGAAAGTGCCGTCCCAGCAACTCAGCGATGCGCTGGTGGAGGCTTTTAAGAATCGGCTGAAAGCTGACTAAAAAAACAAAAGAAAAAGCGCTATCTGACTTGGCTTCAAATCAGATAGCGCTTTTTTGTTATCGCAATAATTCAAATAATGTTGTCATTTTGTTGCCACTGAGGGTACTCATGGCGAAAAAGTCTTGCTATTGCTGGACTTTTTCAAGGGCGAAATTATTCCCACTCAATCGTAGCCGGCGGCTTACTGGTAATATCATACACAATACGGTTTACGCCGACAACCTCATTTACGATACGGCTGGAAGCCTTATCAAGCACCTCATACGGAATGCGCGCCCAGTCAGCGGTCATGAAGTCGCTGGTGGTTACGCCGCGCAGCGCGAGTGCGTAATCATAGGTGCGGCTGTCGCCCATAACACCTACGGTGCGGGTGTTGGTCAGAACTGCAAAATACTGGTTGATCTCCTTGTCCAGACCTGCATTTGCGATCTCCTCGCGGAAGATTGCGTCTGCCTCACGCAGAATGTCGCACTTCTCCTTGGTGATCTCGCCGGTAATACGGATGCCGAGACCCGGGCCCGGGAACGGCTGGCGCATGACGAGCTGCTCGGACAGACCAAGCTCAAAGCCGAGCTGACGAACCTCGTCCTTGAACAGCATGCGCAGCGGCTCGATGATCTCCTTGAAGTCCACAAAATCCGGCAGACCGCCTACGTTGTGGTGGCTCTTGATGACAGCGGCATCGTCCTTGCCGGACTCGATCACGTCCGGATAGATGGTGCCCTGTGCCAGATAGTCGATCTTGCCGACCTGCTCACCAATCTGCTTGCCCATCTTCTCAAACGTACGGATGAACTGTGCACCGATGGCCTTGCGCTTGTCCTCCGGATCGGTCAGACCCTTGAGAGCGCCGAGGAATGCGTCCTCCTCGTTCATGCGGATCAGGTTGATGTCCCACTTGGAGAAAGCTGCCTCAACCTCATCACCCTCGTTCTTGCGCATCAGACCGTGGTCTACGAATACGCAGGTCAGCTGATTGCCTACTGCCTCAGCCAGCAGGGCCGCTGCAACCGAGGAGTCAACGCCGCCGGACAGCGCCAGCAGAACCTTGCCGTCGCCGACCTTCTCGCGGATGGCCTTGATGGAGCTGTTCTTGTAGTCGCCCATGGTCCAGTCGCCCTTTGCATGGCAGACCTCGTACAGGAAGTTCTTCAGCATAAGCGAGCCGTTCTCGGTATGGTTTACCTCCGGATGATACTGTACGCCGTAGAAGCCGCGCTTCTCGTCAGCGATGGCAGCGGTCGGGCACATATCGGTGTGAGCGACCAGCTCGAAGCCCTCCGGCACCTTTGCCATGTAGTCGCCGTGGCTCATCCAGGAAATGCCCTGCTCCGGCAGACCCTTGAACAGCTTGCAGTCCGTGTTGTAGAAGGTCTCGGTCTTGCCGTACTCGCGCGCAGTGTCCTCCTGTGCTGCGGTTACCTCGCCGCCGAGGGTGTGCGCCATAAGCTGACAGCCGTAGCAGATGCCCAGAACCGGTACGCCCAGCTCGAACAGAGCCGGATCACACTTCGGGGACTTTTCCTCGTAAACGCTGTTCGGACCGCCGGTAAAGATGATGCCGATCGGATTGAGCGCCTTGATCTCCTCAATCGAGGTCTTATAGGGCTTGACCTCACAGTAAACATTATGTTCGCGGACGCGTCGTGCAATCAGCTGATTGTACTGACCGCCGAAGTCGAGCACCAGAACAAGCTGATGATTTTCCATCGCCAATCTCCTTTCTGTTTTCCCAATGTATATATAATAGAATTATGCCACATTTCTGCGTTTTCGGCAAGGGCTTTTGCGGAATTTTCCGTTTCCCGACAGGAAGAAAACATACACGAACCGGAATTCTGCCGATCTGGTATAAAATTTAACAGCCGCGTGCATACTTTCCGATAGAAAAAACGACCGGAAAGGGTGAAGGATTTTGAAAAACAGGCAGATTCGCATCATTGCTGCTGCTCGCAACCGTGCTCGCCTATGCGGGACTGATCGGCGCTGCCGCCGTAACCGCGCAGGCGGCGGACAATGCACCGGTAGTGCAGCCGGTCACGGCGCAGACCTGCGTGGATATCGCCGTGGAGGCTGAACTGTCCGCGGCCGACGCGGATAACGACGTAGTGCTCTATCAGCTTACCGAAAAGCCGCGGCTGGGCACAGCGAAGATCGAGGGCAGTACCTTATATTACACACCGGGCCGCAAAGCCGGACGCGACAGCTTCCACTATACCGCCGTGGATGCCGAGGGAAACACAGCGCAGCCTGCCGCTATCACGATTGAGATTAAAAAGAATAAGACCGGACTCACCTACTCGGACATGGACGGTGATCCGGCGCATTACGCGGCGATCTATCTAGCGCAAAAGGGTGTAATGACCGGAGAAACCATCGGCAGCTGTGCGTTTTTCCATCCCAACCGACCGGTAACACGCAGTGAGTTCATCGCCATGACAGCCGCCGCGGCAGACCTGTCCGTTGAACCGACAGACCAGACCGACTTTGCGGATGACAGCGGACTTTCCGCGTGGGCCAAGCCGTATATCAGCGCCGCTGCCGCAAACGGACTGGTCAACGGCTACGCGACCGTCTCCGGCGTGAGTGAGATTCGCGGCGAGAAAACCATCACAACGGCCGAGGCAGGCGTGGTGCTCGACCACCTGCTTGACGGCACGCTGAGCGGTGTGCAGTACGCTTGGTCGATGTCCGACCATTCTCCGCAGGATTGGGCACAGCCGGCAATCGCTCGGCTGGAACGCGCCTCCGTACTCACCGCTGCACAGGCACAGAACCCAGAACACCCGCTCGACCGCCGAACGGCGTGCGAAATGCTGTACCGCGCACTGATTTTGCTGGATTCTTGACGAAAATCAGCAGCAGTGTTACAATAGTGCAGGGAGAAGCTCGGACTTCTCCCTGCTTTTTTCTGATTTTGAAAGGACTGTATTCGTTTGCAGCAAATTGATTTTTCTCAGGGCAGCATCCGCCGCAGGATACTTGCGGTGGCCACACCGATGCTCATCGCGCAGTTGCTCAACCTGCTGTATAATATTGTAGACCGCATTTATATCGGCAAAATCCCCGGCGAGGGCACGCTTGCGCTGGCAAGTATCGGCTTGTGCTTTCCCTTTGTGACGCTCATTACCGCGTTTGCCAATCTGTTCGGACTGGGCGGTGCTCCACTGTGCGCGATGGCGCGCGGCAAAGGCAACCGGGAAGGCGCACAAGGCATCATGGTCAACGCCGGCTTTATGCTGCTGCTGAGCGGTGCCGTGCTGACCGTGCTCGGCATCGCGTTTCATCGCCCGCTACTCTACCTGTTCGGCGCCAGTGAGGTAACGTACCCGTATGCGTCCTCGTACATCGTGATTTACTTGATCGGTACGCTGTGCGTCATGCTGTCGCTCGGTCTCAATCCGTACATCAACTGTCAGGGCTTTGCCCGAACCGGCATGCTCACCGTGGCACTCGGCGCGGCAGCCAACATCGTGCTCGACCCGATTTTTATCTTCGCACTGCACCTCGGCGTGCGCGGCGCTGCTATCGCGACTGTGCTGTCGCAGCTTCTGTCTGCTGCATGGGTTGTCAAGTTCTTAACCGGCAAAAAAGCCGAGCTAAAGCTGGAGTTCCGCGGTTTCCGTCCGGACCGGCAGTGTATTCAGCGCATTACCGTGCTCGGCATCGCCAGCTTTGTCATGTCGTTTACGGATACGCTCGTGCAGGTGGCGTGCAATGCTACTCTACGCAATTTCGGCGGCGACCTTTACATCAGCGTCATGACTGTACTTAACTCCGTGCGCCAAATCGCACAAACGCCGGTGCTCGCCATCGCGGACGGTGCATCTACCGCCATCAGCTACAACTATGGCGCGAGGCTGTACAGGCGCACCCGGGACGCCATCCGGTTTATGACACAGATCGCTATCGGGTACACCATGCTTGTCTGGATACTGGTCTCTCTTTTCCCTGCCCTGTTTATCCGCATTTTCAATCAGGACGCGGAACTGGTCGCGGCGGCTGTTCCGGCGCTGCACATTTACTTTTTCGGCTTTGTAATGATGGCGTTCCAGTATTCCGGTCAGAGCACGTTCCGCGCACTGGGTCGGGCGAAATACGCGGTGTTCTTTTCGCTTTTGCGCAAGGCGTTCATTGTTGTGCCCCTGACTTTGCTGCTGCCGTACTGCTGGAATCTCGGTGTGAGCGGTGTATTTGCGGCAGAGCCGGTGTCCAACTGCATCGGCGGTCTGGCGTGCTACTTTACCATGCGGCATGTGGTGATGCCGGAGCTTAAAATGGAGAATTGAAGATGGAGGATGGAGAATGAACTTCAAATTGAATCTCATGCTCATTCCATTTACCGTCCCTCGGACGGCATTCAATTATCTCCCTTCGTGCGACACCATAATTCTCAATTTTCCATTTCGACTCGCTAAGAGCCGCCTGCGGCGGTTGCTCGCTGGACGCCCACTGCGGTGGATGTCTCCATTCTCAATTATTATATAAGTACACTCGAAAAAGGAGTCGGACAAATCCGGCTCCTTTTTCTGCATTGCGAGGGGAAATCAGCAGCACTTTCGCTGGAAGGACTTACAGTCGGTGCACTGATCCATCGTCGGATTAGCCTCATGCGTGCCAACGGTAATGCTGTCCAGCGCACAGTAAGAAGCGGTCGGACAATGGTTTGCGCACTGCTCCACCGTGCAGTGGATAGACTTGTTGCAGCGATCGTTACTCATAGAGAATGACCTCCTTTTGTGATTTCGGTAATATTATCTCACTCGTTTCCACAAATTATACTTTGGAATTGCGGAAATGCTTTCCGTTGTGCTATACTAAAACAAAAAACATTACAATAAAGGTTGTGACATTCATGCAAAAGGGAGATTCCGCGAAGCTCAAGCTGCTGCTGGCAGGCATTTCAGCACGGCTGACCAAAAACCGCGATTTTTTTGTGCAGGCAGACTGCACTCTGGTTTCCGGCAAAAAGAAATTTGATGCAAAGCTGTCCCGCGCGGACGAGGACTACACGCTGCATTTTCAGGGCAGCGACCGCCGCGTAGACGCGGCTGAATTCTGCGCTTTTTTTGCCGAGCAGGCTGAGAAATACGACGAGAGCGTGCTCACCTATACCGAGCGCAGCACGGTCGTTACGCTGTCCGTGACGGCACGCGGCGTACAGATGAAGCAGGCCGAGCGCGAAGCGACCGCCGAGGAAAAGGCGGCTGCCGCCAATCCGCTGCTCGACAGCGGCCGGCAGTACCTCATCCGCGTCGATCAGGCGGCGGCGCTGCTGCGCGAGATCGGCATCCTGACCGCAGACGGCAAGCTGAAAAACGACATGATCCGCAAGTACAATCAGATCGATCACTACGTTGAGCTGGTTGCGCCCATGTTTGAGCAGGACGACAGCGACGAGATCGTGCTGCTGGACTGCGCCTGCGGCAAATCCTACCTTAGCTTTGTCATGAATTACTACATCCACGAGGTACTGCATCGCCGCTGCCGTGTCATCGGCGTGGACATCAAGGAGCACGTTATCGATGAGAGCCGTGCAATGGCCAAGCGTCTCGGCTATCACAATATGACGTTCATCTGCGCGGATCTGCGGACGTACCAGCCGCCGAAAAACGTCACCGCTGTGATTTCGCTGCACGCGTGCGATATTGCGACCGATCTGGCTCTTGGCACAGCTATCCGCGCAAAGGCGAAATACATCGCGTGCGTGCCGTGCTGCCACAAGGAGCTGCTCGATCAGTACACCATGCCCGGACTCGAGCCGCTGACCAAATTCGGCGTATTCAAGGCGCGCTTCAACGATGTGCTGACCGACAGCATGCGTGCGCTCAAGCTGGAAGCCGAAGGCTACAAGGTTTCTGTCGTTGAGTATATTTCGCCGCTCGATACCCCGAAGAACCTGCTCATCCGCGCAACGCGCACCGGCAAGGTGAACCACCGCGCGAAAGCCGAGTACGACGCCGTGCGCCGCACGCTCGGCACGACCTCGGAGCTTGACCGCCGATGCGCGGAACTCGACAACGAGTTTTTCGTCACCGATGAGGACTTGATGGGTTAATTCCCCTGTTTGCGTTTTCCATGTGCATTTCAGACAATCTGCCGGATACGCTCTTACTCTTTGAGCAAATCTGCATTATAATTTTTGTATGCTCTCACGGAGGTGATGCCGCCTGTGAAACCACCCGACAAAGGCCTGCTGCTCTCGTCGCGTGTGGACTTTACCATTCCGTCTCCGGTTGCGCGGGAGCACCTGTATTACCTTATCCAATACAGACGCTATCAGTGCGTGCCCGGCTATGAGGTCAAGCGGGATTTTTGGGATATGTACCTGTGCGCGTATGTGCGCAGCCATACGGCCGGAGGCGTCTGGATCGACGTATAAAGCAGCCCCATCCCTTTTTGACGGAAGTCCCCCTGTATTGAAGGTACAGAGGGACTTCTTAATGTAACACCCCGGAAAATCTCCGAATAGATTGATACTGAAGTTGCTTCAATTTTTGTTTGGAGGTAATATACATGGCTGAAAAAGTTTGCTGCCCGGGGCCGATCGGCGGCAATAACGGCAACAGTGCAGGCGGCTTCCGCGAAGCGGTCTGCGTCCACACCAAAAAGGTTTACGACTCCTGCCGCAGTAAGGAGTGCCTGCGTGACATTCGCGTGTATCTCACCCGCGATGCGCAGGAGCTGATCAATGCCGGTGGCATTGCATCTGTGAAGCCGCGTGAAGCGGAACTGCTCTGTGTTTCTATTGATGTTGAGCGGATTCAGTTTAATCGAGGTTTCTACAGCGTTGATATCCGCTTTTTCTATCGCATTGAATGTGAAATCAGCTGCGTAATCGGTCGTCCGCGTATCGTGGACGGACTGGCGGTATTTGACAAACGTGTTGTACTGTTCGGCGGCGAAGGCGGCGCGCGCATCTTTTCCTCGCAGTATATCGAGGACGGCCGCGATGTGCAGCTGCGGCCTGACAGCAACAAGCCGACTGCGGTCGTAGAGGTCGTTGATCCGATCATGCTGGACGCGCGTGTGGTTGCGCCGGAAACCAGCTGCAACTGCTGCTGTCAAAGCATAAAATGTTATAGGTTTACGAAACGACAAAAAAAGCGCCGTCAATCGACGGCGCTTTCTCATTTTCTTATCAGAATCCCAATCCTTTCAGCCCGCTAAGTCCCTTAAGCTGCTTAAGTCCGCCGGAACTGCTTCCGCCACTCGACCTACGCGACCCGCCGGAACTCTTTTTGCTCTTGCTTGCCGCCGAGGACAGCTGCGTATAAACCGGCGATCCCTCGTAAACATACCCAGTCTTTGCGTTCTTGTAATCGCCGATGAGCGACGCAGGGTCAACCGGCGTGCCGTCCTTGGTGATCGTCAGATCGAGGTGCGGACCGGTCGAGTTGCCGGTACTGCCGACATTGCCGATCGTCTGCCCCTGTTTTACTTCCGTGCCGACCGCAACACTGCTCTGATTCTGCATGTGGTGGTACATGCTTTTGTACCCATTATCATGCGTAACCTCAATCGTCCATCCGTAACCGGAGACCCAGCCGTTTGCGGTTACCTTGCCGCCCTGAACCGACTTGATTGCCGTACCGGCAGGCGCGGCAATGTCAATGGACTTGTGCCAACGCGAGGACGAGGCACCGTTGCTTGTCGCGAACGCATCTCGCGGACCGAACTTACTTGAGATCGTTCCGCCCTCAACCGGGTTTGCGAACTCGCCGCCCGCGTACTTGTACTCGGAAACCGTTGCTGAACCGAACGGGTTCTTTTTCCAACTCTTGTTTGCGCTCTGCCACAAATACGCTTTCTGTGCCTGTGTCAGACCGCCGACCGACTCAACGGCCGCCTTGGCCTTTGCCTGGCTCAATCCCTTGCCGTCCGTGTCCGCCTCCTGCAGCGCGACCTGGAACAACGCGTAAATGCCCGGCGAAATACCGGCCTCCTTGGCAACGGCCGCCTTGGCCTCCCAGCCGTCCAGCTTGGCGTTATCCGCCACATGTTTCTCGTAGCTGTTGAGCAGTGAGCGCAGCTCCTTCTTGCCTGCGTCCTTGAGGTAAGAGTAGAACGAATTGTCCTTAATAGCCTCCTCATACTTGGAGATATGGAACGCATTGCCGGACGCACTGTCGCTGTACACGCCAAAAAGCGCGTCCTTCTGCGTGTCGGAAAGGTTCTTGTAACCGTCAAGGATCGACTGCATAGCGTCGCTCTTGCTCAGTCCGGAACCTTTGTACTCCTTGTTGTACGTCGTCATGTCGCTTGCAAACTTCACAAAGTCGGTCGCGTTTACCGTACCCTTTACCTCGTCCCAGCGTTCCTTGTCGCTGTCCTCCATAGCAGAGATCAGCAGATAGTCCGCAAACGCGTTCTTTTCCGCGTCCGTGTGTTCGCCGCTGTTACCGTACTCGTTAAGGATTGCCAAAAGTGCCTCATTCTTTTTGTACAGCTCGTTATTCTGTCCTTCGACAAAATCCTTTGCATCTACTTCGTTATCCGCAAGCGTTTCCTCGATAATGCCGTCCCAGTTTGCAAACTCATCAACGGAAATTCCGTGTTTGAGTGCCTCCATCGCATCATCTTGACGGGCCTCGCGCACCTTCTGGCTGATGTCGAACATATCCCGGGAGGAGTAGTCGCCGGACGCACCGACCGAACTGCCGATCAGTTCACGGTCAAGATACTTTTTCTGAATCTCATTCAGATCGTTGTCGTTAAACAGCATTTCGCGTTTCTTGCCTGCAGCAATCGCCGTGTAATCGTCCGGGTACTTTTCTTTCATCTCGTCCGTAATGGCACGCATAGCCTTAATAGCCGCAAACACCGCCTCGGAATTGTCAATGGTGTTCCCGTTTTCGTCCTTGAACCAGTTCATGTGCTGACGCAATTCATCAAACGCCTTGGTCTCCTCCGCATTCAAACTGTCGTAACCGTTATCCGCCCACTCCTGCGCGCCTGGCAGCGAGGACTTGCCGAACAGCATCGCCTGTGCCCAGTCGCGCGGACTCTGGCCGTACTGCGGGAACTGCAGGATCTTCTCACCGTTCTTGTCCAGGCTGTAGCTGCCGCCGGCATATACGGTTGCCGCGCCTTCGGCTGTTCTCTTGAGCGCACCGCCGCCGAACGGCAGCAGCAGGTACGCCGCCGAGTTGGCAGCGCTCTTTGCCGCGTCAAGCGCAATGCGCTTACCGTCGTAGCCGTTCTCGTATTCCTTGGTCAGCTTATCAAACTCCGGAACCGCCGAGAATAATGGCACACGGCCGCCGCCGATTAAGCCGCCCACAAACGGGATCTGCTCTGCCACGTTCTCGCCGAGGTCGAGCGCAATGTCCACACCGGACTTTTTCTTCTTGTCCTTGTCGTCATCGTCACCCAGACCGAACGCCTCCGCGATCAGCTCCAGCGGGTCAAGGTCGAACGCATCACCAACCATGCCGATGGGATCAAACGCCGAATCACGGCCGGTCAGCTGATGGTACACCGCGTTGAACAGGTACGCGCCGGTAAACACCTTCGTGTACGCCCACGCCAGCTTAGGCACGCTCTGCTTTGCCCGCGGCAGGTCCTTGAACAGATAGGAAAGCTGGTTGTTCACCTCAAGCTGGAACATAGTAAACACCTTGCGGATGGGGTTTACCGAGTTAAACGCGGTCGGCTGCGCGCCCTTGGAGCGGTCTGCCATCAGGTTGGCGGCAAACGTGTCTGCGTTGTCGAACGCCTCCTGCAGGCCCATGCCGTCCTGAATATTCTGCAGATACTTCGCACGCGTTACCACATTGCTGGTAAAGTGGTCGATTGCCTCCATCGGCATGCCGGCAATATCAGAGATTTTGCGTGTCAGCGTCCGGTCGAGGAACTGCGTGCCCTCGCGGTTGGTCAGGAAAACCGAGCCGTCCGTGAATCCGTCATCCTTCACAGCGCTTTTCACCGTGTCACGCATGGCTTTGATGAGGTTTGCCGTGCTCACCTCGCCTGTGGCCTGCGTGATGGGGATAAAGTTCGTGATCCACGAGCCGGGATTCATTGCGATCATGTTCGCCGCCACACGTCCCTCAACGTTCTTTGCCACCGTATAAATCTGTCGGCCGATCATTTCCTCCCAGCCGCGATCCGCGCGTGCCTTCTTGCCCGCAAGGTTGTTGATATACTCGTGTAAGTTGGAAACATAGCCGCCCATGCCCAGCTTCTTCTGGTTGTACAGCTTCTGGATATTGTCCTGATTGGGGTTGTACGCCTCATCAATCTTCTGGTGCCGTTCGAGCGCGTTCAAACTGCGGTCGTTGCGGATCTGGTTTACCATCTCGCGCGTGCCCTCGTCCGAAAGCCGGTACCGCAGCGCGTCCTCAAGCGAGCGCAGCTGCTGCACGCTGTCCGTCAGGAAGATAATGTCACCGGCAGTCTCAATGTACCGGTCAAAGCCCGCCACCGCGTCATAATCGGTGAGTTCACCTTCACGCTGCAGCAGGTTGCCGAACCACTTCTTTCCGGGTGAAAAATCATCTGTAATGCCCGCAAGGTCAGTGCCGATATTTACCGAACTGTCCTTGCCCCAGCCAAAGCTGTAGCGAATACGCGAAAGCAGCGTGTCCGGCTTGTCCTTCACAAAATGCGGTGCATAGTTCTTGCGGGCTCGTACCGGCTTCATGCCGTTGGAGAGCAGCGTTTCGTTGAGTGCTTCATACAGCTCCTTGTATATCGCCTGAAACGTTGCCACGCCGTCCGCCACATTCTTCTGCAGCTTGCTTGTCACCTTGATCTTGTTGTTCTTGATGTACTCGGCAGCAACGTCATTCCGTCCCTCAAGCGCCATCTGCACCAGTGCAGATTCGTGCTTGCTCAGGTGCAGGTCTGCCACCTGCTGACGCATGGTGTTCACATAGTTCGTGCGGTCTGCAACCGCCTTGTGGACGGGCGCAAAATACTCGTCATTCAGCTGTTCGGCCTTGTCTCGGTTGTCCTTGCCGAAAATATCATAGCTGTTGCGCTCCATGGTCTCACGGCTGTACGCACCGGGAATCTTCTTGTCCTTGGCAAACTCCGCAATGGTGTCCGCCATTTCCTCGGCATTCAGCGCCATGGTCTCACCGCGCGTCCGCTGATAGTCCTTGATTGGCTGCATCCTGCGGTTCAATTCTTGCTGCAGCTGATACCGGTGCATGACGGCTGCCGGATCGTCGCACTGGCTGAACGTGTTTGTTGCGCCGTTCACCATAGCGGCCTGCAGCAGCTGCTCATCCTTGGCGGAAAGCGGGTGGTTCTTCTGGAACTTCTCGATCTGCTCGTGTACCGGTCGCGCCTGCTCCCACGTCTCGCGCAGCTCGGCGGACTGCACCGCGCGCACCTGCTTGTAATCATCATCATGCAGGAACGAGCGCTTTTCTGTCAGCTTGTTCTGCAGTTCCCGCATCGCCTGTTCCCTGCTCTTGCCGTACCTCTCATAGTTGCCGAGCGGCTTCGGCTGCTCCGGCTGGCTCTGCTGCTCATATTCAAGCTGATATTCCGAGTCGTCGAGCGACGGATTCAGCGCTTCCTCAGCTGCTGCCGCACGCTGCTGTTCGCTTGCCACATCATAGGTGCCCGGCTCAGCGATCCGCTGTGTGTTCTCGGCTTCCACACGGTGGATACCTTCCGCGCCGGTCTCGTTATTGCGGAACAGTGCATTATAACTACCGTCCGGATTCCGACCGAGCACTTCACCCACGTTTCCGCGGTCTGCCGTGCGGATCATGTCATTCTGCTGGATTTCCGGCATAACAGCGCCGGTCTTCACTCCCTGCTCATTCAGCTGTGCGTTCAACTGACGGATTTCGTCCATCAGTTGATTACGGCGCTGCATTTCGGCCACCGAGAGCCGCCCGTCTCCCTGATCGAGCTCCTGCAGTTCCGTCCAAGCATTGTTCAACCGGTCCTGCAGGTCGATAACATTATTCTGCGTCTGAGTATCCATCTGCTGCATCGCCTGTACAGTCGCACGCTGATTGAGCGCTCTGTTTTCCTGCTCCTGCAGGTACTGTGCTGTCTCGGCCTTTTCCTGAAGATCAAGATGATTCTGCAGATCCGCGTCATAATTCGCAGTCAGCTCAGCACTCCGTGCCGCATTCTGCCGCTGCATATCGGTCAGCGCGTTTACCATCTTATCCTGCGCGGTCTGCACCGCACGTTCCCGAATAGGCCCTTCCGGCAGCCTAAGCGCCGCCTGCAGCTCGCTGTCGAGCTGTACAAGCTGCTGCACCTGATTGTAATCATACGCATCAGCGGCATTCATACGCTCCGTATCTGTAGCCGCTCTCGAACCGACCGCACCCGCCGTACCAAACACTAAGCCGCCGAACGCGCCGCCTGCGGCGCTCTGGGCAAGCTCCTGCAGGCTGAACTTTGCGTCCGGATCCTGCGCCGCCTTATCCGCAACATAGTTCATGAAATAGCTTGCGCTTTCCTCTGTCGCCTCCTCACCCATCTGGATGAGGATATTTTTTACGGCATTCACGCCGCCGGAGTGCAAAATCTTGCTCATCTGGCCGAGCGGCAGTCTTTCGGTTGCCGCCTCAATCGCACCCGAGGTCAAACCGCGCGTCAGCGACTCCCGCGCACCCTTGCCCTGTTCATTCAGTTCAAACGAGCGCTGGCCTGCAGCCTGGCCGCCCATCATGATCGAGCCGACCGCCGGACCGACGACCGGAATCGCACTTGCCGCCATCACCGGCGCATTGCCCGCAAGGGAAATGCCCTGTTCGGTCAGCCAGCGCGGCGCAGGCGATAAACCGGCTTCGGCGTTTGCCTGTGCCTCGTTCGCCTCGCGCAGCATGCGCTGAGACCATTTGTTCGGGTCTACGCCTTTGTTTACGGTCAGCTCGTTCTTGCGCTTGCGGACCTCCTGCAGCTGATCGTAAATCGCCTGATAGTCTGCCGGAACCGAGCCGTCCGCTGCTGTGCTGTTCATGCCCTGCAGGGTGAGTTCAAGTGTCTGCTCCTGCTCCTCAAGCTGGCGGTATTCCTCATTCTGGCGGCTCTCCTCCACGTTCGCGCTCGCCTGACGCGAGGTGTCCACGAGGGACGGCAGCGAAGCGATCCACCGCTTGCCGACAGCCTCCATGCTGTTGCCGAGACGGTCCGCCGCGTGCCGCAGATCAATGTTTTCCTGCACATAGGCAAGCGTCTGCTCGTCCGCACCGGCGGCTTTCAGCCGGTTCATGATATCATCCGCGTTGTCGCGCGGCTGATAGTCCAGGCCGTACCGCTTCATAATGCGGCTCATCTCATTGGAAAGCTCTTTGCGCGCCCTGTCGCGGCTCTGCGTGTCCTCGCTGCTCCATGTCTCATCCGAACGGTTAAACAGGTCATGCATCGTCTTGTGTGCATTGTAGCCTGTCTGGCCGCTGAAATAGTCCTCATCCAGTCCCTGCGCCGCCTGCATGGCGGTCGGGTAGACAGTTGCCTTGTCCGTCTTACCCATCACGCCGGAAGTATGCAGCAACTGTGTTGCCTGATTCAGCCGTTCGGTCGGCTTGCTGCCGTAGGCCATGCGCACGCCGGCAGTCATTTCGTGGCCGTACTTATCAAAAGAGGCACCGGTCTGCGGATTGTACTCATATCCCAGCTTGCGCCGCAGAGCGTCGTTCTGCGCGTGCAGCTGTGCCTTCCTGTTCTGATCGTTGGTCCTGTGCCAGTCCATGGAATTCTTGAGAAATTGCGTCAACGGCGGGTTGCCGTCTCCTGTACTCTGCTTGTTTCCGGTCGGGTTCTGGCGTGGATTGCGTCTCTGCTGTGCGGCCTGCTTGGCAGAAAACCGGTTCACATTCGCAATGCTGGAACTCTGTGCACTGTTCAGCAGCTGCTGAGGACTTCTCAGGCCGAACGAATTCTGCTGTGTGCTCTGCGTTCTCTGTACAACCGGCGTGCTCCTCTGCGATGATCCGGGAGATGTATTCTGCCGCACCGTTGTCCGCTGCTGGGTGTTCACGCGCTGGGTGGTCTGCGTCTGTCCGCCGTGAGCCTGCACGCGCTGCTGCTCCCGGTTGCGCGCCGCTGTCGCACGGCGATCATTGCTTTTCGGTGCAACCTGCGGAACCTTAATCAGCGTAGGTTTGTTTTGGCTCTTGTTCTGTTTTTTCTTAAAATCATCGTAAAAACTGCCCATAGTAACCTCCTAAAGAGAGAAGGCGGCGAAAATCGCCGCCTTCTGGCGTAGTTAAAGCTGGTTAAGCTGCCACTGAGAATACTTGTTGGAAAGGTTCTGACCGGTAGTCTGAGCCTGCATGTACGCAATCTGCGCATTGATATACTCAATCTGCTTGCGTGCCGTCTCCATGTCGATCTTGCCCGCTTCAAGCTCCTGCTGCACCTGCTGCTTCTGCAGCTCATACTGCCGCATGGCAAGCGTCTGCGTGCCATTGTAAGTACCCGTCAGTTCGGACTGAGAAAGCCCGAACTGCTGACCCCACTGGTTTGCCGCAATAATGTTCTGCGTATTCTCGTAGCCCTTGGCGGCAATCTGCTTGTACAGGTCCGCAAGCGCGTTTGCGGCCTCGATATCACCGGTAAGCTGCGCCTGTGTAATAGCCTGCTCGATCTTGGCGAGCGTCTCGGTCTGTGTGGTGGCGTTGCTGTTCAGTGCGTTCTGGTAGGCGTTGCCCGCGCTGATCTGGCTGGATTCGGTAAGTCCGCTTGTCAGCAAACCATTTGCCGCAAGGTTTTCCGCGTTCGAGCCGCCGGGCTTAATGCTCTGCATATACGCCTTTTCCGCAGCGGCGTTGTTGGCCTCGGTCTGCTTCATCACGTCGTTTTTCTGACCGTTCAGGCTGGCAACCGCGCTATCCACCTTGGCCTTGAGTGCCGCCTGCTGCTGTGCCGCAGCGTCCTCCATGTACTTCTTGTAGGCGTCAAAGCCGCTATTGAGCTGATTGCTCATCTGCTTGCCCAGTACATTGCCGCTCACATAGCCCTTGCCGATGTAGTCCGAGCCGTCCGAGCCGCCGGAATAGCCGTACTGCGCACGCAGCGCCTCGGCGTCCGCATGGGCGGATTTCATAGCCGCAGTGTCACCGCGCGCCTGTGCTTCCGCATAGCGCTTTTTGATCGCCGCCATCTGGGCGGAATCCTCCACGCTCGTGTCCTTGATGGTCTGGTCGTTATGCGATCCGAGCGGCGTATACGCACCGCCGGAGGACGAGCCGCCGCCCGAGCTGCTCCCGCCCGAGCCGCCGGTGCCGGAAGCGCCGCCGTAAGTGAACGTCTGGCCGCCCTTGCTGATGGTGGTCGAGCCGTCGCTGTTCTTGGTCCATGTCGAGCCGTCCGAGCCCGTCATGGTAGAACCTGCAGCCGCAGAACTCACAAAATTCTTGCCCTTGTCCGAGCCGATGTGGTAGCTGCCGCCCTTGCCGGTTGCCGCCATCGACGCGCCGGACGAGCCGGAGGACGAGGATCCGCTCGAACCGGAAGAACCCGACGAGCTGCCCGAGGACGAGCCGCCGGAGCTGCTCTTGCTTGCCTTTGCCGCTGCAGCTGCCGCCTTAACAGCGCCCGCCAGCATAGAACCCAGTCCCATTTACTTCACGCCCTTTCCGAGAAAGCCGAGCCGCTGCAGGATAACCGCAAGCTGCTCGCGCGTCAGCGGACTCTGCGGCTTGGTGCCGTCCATAATACCCGCGTTTACTGCCGCCTGCCATGCCTCGACAGCATACGGATGCGGCTTCTGGTTGGCCTTTTCCGCCTGATAGCGTTCTTCATGTGCCGCAAATTCCTTGTCTGTCATCTTGGTTTCCTCCTTCTTTGCCGTGGTTTCGGTGTTGTACTTCTGCACTTCTGCCCACGGGAACTTTGTTCCCGGACAATCCGTGCTGTTTACGTCCTTGTGCCGTAACAGCTTTGCACCGGGGTATTTCGCCATCATGGTACGGATAAGGCCTTTCAGCGCGTCCAGCTGCGCCTGCGGCATGGTCTCGGTCATGTAACTGCCCTCGACGCAAATACCGATTGCGCGGCTGTTGTGCCCCTGCGCGTGCGCGCCGACCGCCCATTCCGGGCGGCCTCTGTAAACCTTGCCGTCCTTGCGGATGTAGAAATGATAGCCAATGCCGGTCCACCCGCGTTCCAGGTGCCAGCGGTTGACCTCCTCCACACTCGCGCGGCTTGCTTCCGCATGGTGCAGAATAATCTCATCCGTGCTGTTCCGGCGCTTGAAGCTGCCGTTTGTCGGCAGATTGGTCTCGATGATCTGCATGCGTTACTCCTCCCTGTTGGGCTTCGTGTAGCCCAACACGGTCTTGCTGTCTCCCACGCCTGCCGTAGTCGGGTCAATAAATACCGACAGGATAGCAAGCGCCATCGTGCACAGCTGCACCGGATTACTCAGTACCGCCTTGATGCCGTCCAGCACCGCCGCCCACGAGGTAAACGTCTGCGGATCCACGCCGATGGCGGTAATCGCCACACTGCAAACGCCGACCCAGAACCACGGATTGCGAAAGCGTACCGGAATATTAACTTTCATGTTCTAAATCCTCCAAATCGTCAATGCGGTGGTTGGCCACTTTCACTTTCTCATCCATCACGGCAAACTCCTGTTCGAGCTTATACGTGCGCGTGATGAGATTGTTGTGCTTCTCCACCTTCTTCTCCAGCTGCTCAATGCGGTAATTCGTGAGATTGCTCGACAGCGCAATGCCGCCGAGCGTTCCGACCAATGTACCGACCAGACTGAGCGCTGCCGTGATAACTTCCGCCGGCATGATCAAATACCCAGCAGACGCTTGTCCTCTACGCTCAGCAGCTCCGGCACACCGGTCTGCACAGAGCGCCAGTGCTTGTACTGGGCACGCAGCAGCGCGTTGTGCTTGAGACCGTGGGCGTTATCGAACTTATCCAACTGTACGCCAATATCGCCGGGGTACTTCTTCACTTCTGCGTAGTGCTTGATGTAGATGTTGTTGGGATACATAATGTTGTCCTTTCCGGGCTTCTGCCCTATCAAGTGTAAAAATTCCGGTGATTCTTACTTGTTGTAGTCCTCGCCGGTGATTTCCTTGTACTGCTCGGCGGTAATCTTGCCCTTTACGACAGCGTTACCGACCATCTTTGCGGTCCACAGACCGGCGTCGTAATACTTCTTAATGCGGTCAAACCAGTTAGACATTTCACTGCACCTCCGTATCCGTCATCATGGAAATGTAATCCACCTGAGCCGCCAGTGCGGTGTTGCTGGTTTCCAGCTCCTCCACCTTTGCCACCAGCTGCGAGATCGCCTGCGCAGTCGTATCGTCGGCGGCCGTGGTGCAAACGACAGCGTAGGTCTGCTTGTCCTTGTCGTAGGTGATGGCACGCAGCGCATAGCCGCCGTGCGCCTCAACCAGATCGCCGTCATCGGTGCGGACCTCGATGAGCGCGGTGTTCAGATTGGACACCGCATCAAACGTGGTTTCGGACAGCACCAACGTCAGGCTGTCGCCCTGGCACTGATAGTCCAGAGCCTTGATTCCGTTGATTTTCATTTGTGCTCCTTTCCGCGGCTTAGTTTGCCGCAACGTATTTATTGTACTGATGCTTTATTGTTTCGTCCGACATCTCCGCATAGATCTGCGTCGTCGATACGTCCTCATGCCCCAGCAATTTCTGAATAACAGTGACGTCCATGCCGCCGTTGAGCGCGTGCGTCGCAAAGGTATGGCGCAGCAGATGCGGGTGGACATGCTTTTGCAGTCCTGCCCTCTCGCTGATCGCGCGGATAATACGCTGAATTGCCCGAGGTTTGAGCGGCTCGTATGGCGATTTGCTGGACACAAACAGGCCGGTGCCGCCCTTGCGGGATACCATATACTCCTGCACCATAAGCCTTGCGCGAACAGAAAAATACACCTGCCGATCCTTATCGCCCTTGCCGGTGACGCGCACCGTGCGGCCGATGAGGTCAAGATCGGACGCATTAAGCTGTGCGACCTCACTCAATCGGCAGCCACTCGATACGAGAAATTCAACCAGTGCCTTTTCGCGGTAGCCCTGGCAGGCATCGCGCAGGCGTTCCAGTTCTTCCACCGTCAGCGCCTGGCGGGCACCCTTCTTGTCCAATTTTAAGGACTTTATCTTTGACATGGGATTCTTCTTGATTTTCTCTTCGATATGCAGCCACCCGAAAAACGCCCGCAGTGTGTTGATATGCGTTTGCAGACTGGTTTCGGCAAGATGCCGGTTCTCCGCAAGGTACCCGATATAGCCGCGAATATCGTCCGTGGTGATTTTCGCCGCGCTCTTATTCATGCGCTCTGCAAACATTTCGAGGTTGTACTTGTAGTTCTTCAAGGTCCTTTCCGACAGCCCGTCAATGCGTTTTGCACCGAGATAATACTTGATTCTCCGGTTCAAATCGCTACGCTGCTCGTCGCTGTCTTTGATGATAATGTAGTCCTTGAGGATTGCCGTCACCGCCTCGGCGGTGATTGGTGTACCGCCCGGAAATGTTTCGCAACTCCGCCGTGCAAGCTCTGTTTTTGCGTTCAAAGGCTCGTGCCCCTTTCGATTTTTGATGTATAGTCATTATACACCAAGCCTCAAAAATTGGGCATTTTGTGACGCATTAGACCGCTATGGCGGCTGTGGCTGCGTCCTATGTTGCCGTGGCTGCTGTCTACGGGAGCGCGATTGCAGTTGATGCCGTCAAGGCCAATGAAACAGCCTGGGCGACCCTCACGGGAGCGACCAGCGCAGTCATGGGCAAGGCCGTGGCAGTCCTTTCTGGCCTCAACCCGGACAGCTATGCCGACATGACGGCCGTAGCGTCGTCCTCGACCGCTATGGCGGCGATTGCGTCGTCCTCGACCGCTATGGCGGCGATTGCAGCGTCGAGTACAGCTTTGAGTGCTATTGCTGCCAGCACAACGGCTTTAGACGCAATTTATGCGAAGAAAAAACGCATGAGCGGTGCCAGCGCAAGCCTGTCCGGCAAGTTTATTATTCTTCAGATTAGCAACGATAACACTTTCGATACGTCTCAATACGGATATGCCACCCTGTCCGATGGCAGCAAGCCGAAGTGGGATAACTATAAGGGTAAATATGCTTACTTTAAGCAGTACAAAAAGATTGCTACCTACATGAAGAATGATACTGATAGAGATGATTGGATCGACTATTTTCAGTGCTGAGCAAGGACGCATTAACATTCTAAGACGTACCATTCAGCCATATGTAGGTGCTTATGAGCCTGTTTTAGCCGGATGATACGCCTGAATGCCGAAAAACAACCGAGGAAGCCGGTGAATAAGGCATTATCTTCAATGTTACGTTCGCATTAGAATGTTAATGCGTAGCTGAGGGCGGCGATTTTAACAGGGGATATAGGTCACGCTGGAGGTAGAAGACCACCAGTAAATTGCCAAGGAAGATGTGAAAAATTTCCCCACATTTGTAGTGCCTGCGGGCTGGCTGGTTTGCGCCCCATCCAACTTGTACCAAGTAGATCCAGCCTCTCCACCGCTGTTTGCGTTGAAGCAACTGATTAGATATCCCATGCCATTGCGGATGGTACGGTTCTCCCAACCGTTTCCGTTGCCCTTTGTCACGGTTGTTTTCAAAGGGCTGGAGGTAAGGGCGTTCTTTGCCGTTGCAGAGTTCGTGATAGCTGTGCGGGCCGTGTTGGACGATGCAACGGCCGCCATAGCGGTCTGGGATGCAGCTACCGCGGACATGGCAGCCGACGACGATACCACAGCATTGAGCGCTGTACTGTTTGCAATGATCGCCGCCATAGCGGTCTGGGACGAAACAACTGCGTTAAGCGCAGTGCTGTTCCCGATGATTGCCGCCATAGCGGTCTGAGATGCCGCTACTGCGGACATGGCAGCCGACGACGATACCACAGCATTGAGCGCTGTACTGTTTGCGATGATCGCCGCCATAGCGGTCGAAGATGCAGCCACAGCCGTCATAGCGGTCGAGGATGCAGCAATCGCATCCATGTCGGCATAGTCCGCCGGATTCAAACCGGCCAGCTTCGCCGCAGCCTTGCCCATAACTGCGCTGGACGCTCCCGTAAGGGTGGCCCAGGCTGTTTCGTTTGCCTTGACAGCTTCAACCGCAACCGCGCTCTCGTAGACTGCGGCCACAGCCACATAGGACGAAGCTACCGCGTTCATCGCTACATGAGAAGTCACCACCGTATTGAACGCTGCGGTGTTTGCAATGACCGCCGTCATAGCAGTTTCGCTTGCAGCTACAGCGTTCATCGCAGCCTGAGAGGTTGCAACCACATTGAGCGCCGTCGCGTTGCCGATGACAGCCGCCATCGCAGTCTCGCTTGCGGCAACCGCGTTGAGTGCAACCTGAGAAGTTACAACAGCATTAAGTGCCGTCGCGTTCCTGACGACAGCCGCCATTGCAGTCTCACTCGCAGCCACGGCAGTCATCGCGGTTTCGCTTGCGGCAACAGCCGCAATGTCCGTGTAGGCAGCACAGCTCTGTCCCGCCAGAGCTGCAATCCATTTTCCGGCGCTTACCGTGCCGGCACCAGCGGCACGAGACAAAACCGGATCGTGCAGGATTTCCAGACAGCGAGCGCTGTCCGAGTACATCGCGTCCTGGCTTTCCGCGCCTGCCTCGTAAATGCTTCCGAGAAACGTCTGCACCGCATCGTCGATATACGGCGAAGCCGCAAGCAGCGCATACAGCTCCTGTGCGTTCTTGTCCGGCGTTTCCGGCTCGTAGCCGAGCACGACCGCAACGCCGCCTGCGTTGCTCACAAATGCCTGTGCCTGTGCCCTGCTGGCAAGGATGGTGCGCAGGCGGTGTACGCCTTTTCGGTAGTTATCCTTAAACTCATGCGAGTAATAGCTGAAATCCTGCTGAATCTTCTTGAGCATTACTCGTCACCTCCAAACTCAATAGCGATATAATCCATTTCGATCTTCTCAGCCGTTGTAATCGTGCCGAGCGTCGGCAGAACGACCTGCGGCAGCGTCACACCGGAAACATAGGTGATCTGACTGTGACTGGGTGACGAGCCGGTGCCCGAGCCGATATAGCCGGTAGCCGTTGTCACCGTGCCCTTCGTCGCACTGCCGCCCTGCAAACTCGGCTGACGCAGGCAATAGAGGAATCCTTCCGCAGTCACGCTCTTAATTTCGCAAAAGCCGTCAAATTCCTTCGGCGTCACCGTCAGGACCGGCACGCCCTCGAACGGATGGCGGAACTTGAATGTGTTCCAGCCCGCACCGGAGTTGATAAAGCGGCCGGTCTCCATTGTATAATCGTCCAGTTCGTTGGTGCTGCGCGCCGGTTCTGCCGCTTCGATCATGTCAAGCACATCCTGCGCCAGTCGATCGGCGGTCACGGCCTGCAGCGCCAGCTTGATGGTGGTCACGCCGTAGTCCGGGATAACGCCCGCTGTTACATCGTCGATCTGCCTGCGGATTTCCTCGAGCGCAGCCTGTACCGTCCCGCTCGTCACGCCCTTGAACGGCGTAATGCCGACCCTGCCCGCGCCCTCGGCGGATTTTACAGCATTGATATAACGCACAAGGTTTGCCTGCAGCTGTTCGAGCGCGACCTGTACGGTATTCGCGGTCACGCCGTCAAATGGCGTCATGCCGACGTTTTCCGCGCCGTTCTCTTTTACCTCTCTGCGGTAGTCCTCAAGGTTCTTCTGGATGCTCTGCAGCTGCTCCTGCACCGTGCCGCCGGTCACGTTGGTAAACGCATCGGCGCCGATCTGTCCGGCGCTGTTTGCGGCCTGCAGGCTCTCGATCAGCTTGTTAAGCCTCTCGATAATAAGCAGCGGCAGCAGATCGAAAACCTTCTTGTTTTCCTCGGCCGAGCCGGTCAGCGCGTCCGGCTGGCTCTGCACGCCGGTCTCTGCCGCCTTTTCGGCTGAAATTTTGCTTTCATCGAATGTCATGTCCTCACCTCACTGTCTCTTTGCGTACTTAGCGATAAAGTACCGAATGACAACCTCGTGTACACCGAAGCCCTCGTCCACCGTGTCGGACTGCAGAATGACCTGAATCGCCTTCCAGCCCTTTCGTTTGAAAAGAAACGGGATAATGGAGTTGACAACCGTCCCGAACGGAAACCGTTCAAAGCTGATATAATGAAAATTCAGCCGATCCGCTGTCACGCGCTTCATGAGCGTTCCGTGGTCGGTTTCGAGTCTTACCCAAATCTCAACCGCACTGCGCGTGTACGCCTTGAGGTGTACGCCGCTGCCGCGCTTGGGCATAGTTTTCAGTATCATCGGCGTGTTCATCGTGTCGAGCTTGGTAGCCCACTCGGTGTGGATGGCCGCGCCGTCATCCGAGAACGCGTTCATCATAATGTCATTGTTCTCGTCCACGAGATCGTCATTAAACCGGCAAACTCTGCCGTCCTCAGTGCCGAAATACAGCGCCTGTTCGTGTGAACAGAGCACCTTTGCGGGCACGTTCGTCCAGAAGTACCATTCATAGCCGTTGTCGCTTTTGTCCTGATTGCCGTCTGCCACATACGCGCAGCCGTCGATCACAAGCACATACCAGCCGCGCCAGCAGGCGGCTACAGCGTCCGCAAGTCTGCGCTCCTTGCACAGCTTGGGGTTGACACGCCTCGACCGGCAGAATAACTGCCGCACCTGCATGTTGTTGTAATACGTCGTAGTCGGCGCATATACGCCGCGCGGCGAGAGATACAGCGGATCGTCGTTGAGGTTTGCCGAGGAATACTTGGCAATCGCGCCGTAACCCGGCACGCCCTCTTTCAGCGGAAAGGTTGCCACATTGTTTAGCATTGCTCCCGAGTGGTGCCAGATCGTGCCCTCCTGCCGGTTGTCCTTCTTGATGAGCAGTAATTCACCCTGTGCCTTGAGATAGCACATAATGGGGAAATCGCTCGAACCCACGACAGAATAGTTAATGTCGGGGAAATATGTCGGGTCGGACAGGCCGGAAAACCATTCCATAGCCGCGTTCTCCTTGTTGCCGGAAACAAAAACACGGTTGCTGCTGCCGTCCATGCCGTAAATCGCAAAGATGGTGCAGCCGAGGATCTTCTTCCGGTCCTCGGTGGTCTTGGCAAACTTCACCTCAAAATTGGAGATACCGGCGTTCTCCGGTGCGCTCGGTGCGGTCTCAAACGTCACCGTGCCTTTTTCCGCGTCATAGCTTTTCACGGGGATTGCGCTGCCGTTGAGATAGGCCGCTGTCGGCGTGCAGTCCTTGTCAATGCCGGTCACGTCCAGCTGATAGGTCGTGCTTGTGCCGTCTCCGATAAAGCGGTTCTTGCGCCACTTGCACAGCATATTAACGTTTTCGTAGGTCTCGCCGCCGCCTGCCGCCTTGCGCTGATAGCTGGTCAGCGGACAGTAGGCGTTATCGTCTGTCGCGTGTACGGCGGTTTTGCCGTCATAAACAACGTAGTGCTCGCCGGTCAGGATGAACAGCTTGCCGTGCATGTAAAAGCCCTGGCTGCGGCCGCCACTGTTCAGCTTGTCCAGCAACTCCTTGCGGCTGTCCTTTACTTCCTTGTAGTCTGCATCGAGCTTTACGGCATACAGCTTGCTGCCCGCATGGACTATGAGCGTCAGGTTTTCCTCGTCATTATCGTTCTCATAGGGAAAAATACCGGCGACAGGAACAGCCTTGCCGTCCGCATCGGTAAACCGCAGCAGCGTACGCCATCCATAGCGTCGCTCAGGAAAGCCTCCCTCATCTGCGATCACGTTCACCGCGCGCGGCGAGCGTCCATCGTCGATCTGGGTCTCATCTGTGGAGTAGTCCAAACCCTTAAAGCGCTTATAATGCTTGGTGCCTTCCTCGGATTCCGTGAAATCCGGCACCGTAACCTTACGCGGCATGTCTTACTCCTCCCCGTAATCCGGCACAGCAGGCGCAGCGTCCTCGAGTGCCGAAACAAACTCGTTTCGGAACATCACGCTTTCCGCCTTGCGGTTCTCATCGTCAAACAAGAGAGCACCGGCCAGGCCCCAGGGAAGCGCAACACGCGTGATCCTGTCGTCCCAGTCGAGAACAGTCTCGTCGATGGCACTGATCTCCGGCACGCTCGTCAGCTCCTCGTCACCGCGCTGCGCGCGGATGGCGTTCTCGTACGGTAACGCCTCCACAAGCAGGCTGTCCAGCAGCGGCGGCGAATAGCTGTCGTAATCAACATCCGTGCCGGGTGCTTCAATAATTTTCGCCAGTGCCAGCGTGTAAATGCGTTTAATAGTCGTCGCCACGCTCTCACCTCCTAACAAACAGAGGGCGGGCAGCCGCCCGCCCTCCTGGGTCTTTACTTATCGGTAGCGTTTGCCACATCCGAGGTATAAGTACCGTCCGGGCCAAACGCAACAACGCGAATGGTCTGGCCTGCCTCAGTAGTAACAGTGCCGTTTACGACGCTCTTTGCCTTGCTGGAAAAGCGCGGGTCGGAGCCGTCGAGCGTATATTTGATATCGCTTGCACCGTCAGCGGTGATCGTTGCGGTATGAGATGCGATTTTGACCGAGCACGCCTGCTTCTTGCCGCTGTCTACGAGTGCGTATACGCCCTTGGCAAGAGAGCCGATAACAAATGCGTCGAACAGGTTGCGCGCCTCGATCAGCGGACCGGAATAGCCCTGCGGATTGGTGTGGATTTTCAGCTCATTCAGCTTGTCCGCCTGTACAAGCGCGGACTTGTGCGCCGCGATAAAATGGCAGTTTGCCGGCATAATGTCCTCCGGCACCTCGATAATGCGGAAAGTCTTGCACTGGCCGAGCTCGCCCTTGCGGACGGCATCCACCGTCAGCTTCTCAATTTCGGTGAACTGCTTGCTCTGTGCGATCAGGCCTACAAACTCAGGCGACGCCCAGATAACGCGGTTCTCGGTCGGAACGCGCTTATTGACGAACTCACGGCGCACATTCTCCAGTGCCTGCAGTGCGGTATCGCCGGTCAAAGCAGCCGCCTGCTCCTTGATCGTGCCGTTCAGCGCGAACTTCTTCAGCGCGTATTTGTCCTCGTACGGGATAACAACGGACTCATTCTGGAACTTGACCCACTCGCCGGTAGCAGTGCCCAGCGGGCGGCTCTTTGCCGAGCCAAGCTCGATAATGCCGGTGTACGCCATGTCCTGCAGCATGCGATAGCGGTGCAGGTTCGGGGTGATGTTCTTCGGGTCGCCGTAGCGGTTTGCTGCAGCCTCGCGGTTAAACTCGTTGTAAGGTACAGCAGTCGGTACATATACCTCCACCATATCTACTCCGTCAAAATTCAGGCTGCCGTTGGTGTGCGGTTTTACAAAGGACTTTGCAAGCCACTGCTTTTCAAAGCTGCCGTTAAATTTACCGGCAAGGTTGTGTCCATCATGGAAATCGGTAGGCATAATTCATGATCCTTTACTCAAAATTTGAATGCTCTGAGGAAATCGGCCTCAAAGCCGCTTTCCTCGCCCGTGCCCGTCATAGAGCCGGGGCTTGTCTGTCTGTTTGTCTGATTCTTCTCTGCGATCCTGACCGCCTGCTGTGCCTGTTCGCTCATATAGCGCCAGTGCGCGGCAACGGGTGTCATGCCCTCGCTGTTCACGAGTTCCATCACACGCGGCGGAATGTCCTCCGGTTTGTGAACGCCTGCGAGTACCTCGTATTCGTCCCAAGCCTTTTCATTGGCCTCCTGCCGTGCCTGTGCAACGGTCTGATCAATTCTCTGCTGCATGGCGTCAAGCTGTGCGCGCTGCTGTTCGGCGGCCTGTGCCGCGGCTGCACGCTGGGAAGCCATGCGGCCCTCGGCGATTGCATTAAGCGCCGCGTCCGGTGTATCCGGAAACTCCGTGCGGCACTGTTCGATCTCAGCCGAGAGAAGCTGCTCATTGCGTGCGCTCTCCAGCTGTTCGAGGTACTGCTGCCGGTTCATGCCGGCGGCCTCGGCGTACTGATCCAGTACGCGCATTTCTCGCTCGGCCTTGCGGTCATAATTCATGCCCTTCTGGAGCAGTTCGACCGGGTTCGCGCCGAGTGCACCGGTCAGCGCCTGCACTGCGTCTGCCGGCAGCAGGATCTGCTGTCCGTTGTAGACGAGCGGCACGGTCTGTACCGGCTGTTCCACCGTTTCCGGCGGTGCTTCGCCGTCCTCCGACGGCTGATTCTCCGGCTCCTCGGGCTGCTCTTCGGCGCGCTGGTCTTCCGCACCGTCCTGCACGTTTTCCTCGTTTCCCTCGTTCGTGCCGCGCTGGTCTTCCGCGTCACTGCCTTCGAGGGCGGCGAGAAATTCGCTCTCGTCAAAGCCGTCCATGTCCGCGCCGGTGTCGGATGTATTGCCGTCCTCGGCAAAATACTGTAAACCGATACTGTAACGGATCTCGCTTCCGTCCATATGATTGCTGGTTTTCCAATCCATTTAGACAATCCTCCTATATGCAAAAGACTTGCGTCTCATTGCCGTGTGTTTATCGTGTGTTCCTGCACTCCGGCGGACGCACCGCCGTTCCGTAAGCAGTGCACCCACCCGTTTTCATAACGCTACATCAAAAGAGGTGAACCCGGACGAGGGTGATATGGCAAAAACGCCCACGCCCGCCGCAGTGCAGGAAAAGAGATCGTGTCCGAGACTCTGACGGGCAGGCAAGGAAAAAATGAACTCAGAAACCTTGCCGCCGCCATACAATAGAAAGGAGAAAATAGGTATGGCCGTTCCCTGGGTAAAGCAGGCTCGGTCGTTGGGCATTACTGCCCGTCACAGTCTCGGACTCAGTTGTATTCCGGCGCTCGGACGGACGCCCTCGACCCGAACGAGGGTGCCCGCCATCGAAAGAAATAAGGGGAATCAATGGGCGGGTGAGGTCAGCTCCCGCCCGTCCGAACGCCGGAACAGGGGTGTTAATATCTCGTGGGGTCCTCTGCATTCACGCAGCAGCCGCCCTCAGCACTCTCCAAATCATGCAAAAGACTTTTAATGCAGAAACCGAGGTCAATTCCCTCGTACTCTGCGCGAACTTCCATCGCGTGCAGATAATTACCCATGTGATGAATCTGTGCGACCAGCACATTAAGCGGACAGTCCGGCGTAAAATCCAAATTGTGAGCTTCTGCTTTAATAAGCATCTTGTGCAGCTTATTATAGCGGATCTTTGTTTCCAGATACTCACCGAGGAAACGATCCTTATAGTCCGTGCTCTCCGTCAGAGGCGCTACATCTTTCAGCGCCAAATCTTCAAAAGTTTTCATGCCGTACCTCCTATTTATCAGTCCACGGTTTGAAATCTACAATCTTTTGGAGCAATCCATCCGCCTGTCCGTCAAAACAAATTGCACGATCGTCAACGTACGCAACAGCAGGCGGCTTTTCCTTCATTACAGCATCTACCTCAATGCCGTTCTGTTTCAGATATGCCTTCACCGCATCCATGCCATCCTGCGTGTCGCAGCGAGTAGAAACAACGACAACGCGGTAAATCTGCCGCATTTTATAAATTTCCTCGCGGATACCAGGCACAGGCGGATCCGGAATGCAGGTCTTGCCCCGCCAGCCAGAGGAATAACTATGAATAACACCATCGAAATCCAAAACAACTGTGTACTTCATATTCTCACCTCAAAACCGAAAATTCCGGTCCGTAACCTTAGTAAACTTTGCCTTCTGCGTGTTCAGCTCCTGCTGCATCGCGTCAAACATGGCCTCAACCTGTTTCTCGGTGTACTCATACGAGCTGGCCGCCAAATGGCCGATCATGCTGATAGCCTTGCACGCACGGTTCACGCGCGGCTCTGCCAGTCGCACGAAGCGTTCCGACTTGCTTTCATTGTTATCCATTCATTAAACCTCCCTGTTGTAATGCCTGCTGCATGCTCGCCTGCTGCTGCACGCGTTTTGCAGCCTCGACCAGTCCTTCCTGATCCTTTACGCTGCCCTCCGGCATGCGGGAAAGGAACTCAACCATATTGGGCATAACACCCGCCGTCTGCAGATTGTTAAGCGTGGATACCTGCAGAATCCTTGACCAGTAGCTTGCCTCACCGATATGAATATTGAGATCCAGCGCCTCCACCGGCAGCGTGGAGAAGTCATACATCTCCACAAGCGTCTGCTCCTGCGTCTCGCCGGTCTCATCCGTCACCTCGTCGGTGATCTTGACCTGACGCATGCCGTAATAGGCATGCATCATGTCGATGAGCACCCGCTCGTAGTCCTCGACAAACTGATAATATGCGATCTTGGTCAGCGCCAGCGGCGCCGCGTTCGCGGTCTGCACCGCTACAATCGCACTGCTGTTCTCCGGATTCTTGACGTTGCCGAGTGCGGCGTCATTCGCGCCGGCCACACTCTTGAGCGCGTCCGTCATTGTTGACGTAATGCCCGTGGCCTCGGTCGGAATCGGCATCGAGCCTGCAACGCCGGTAAGCGCATCCTTCACGTCGCCTGTCACGCCGATAGACGTTGCGTCCGGGTCCCAACCCTTGGGAAACTTGTTCCGGTTGTACACCAGCTTTGGCATCGCGTTGTTGCGCAGCATGAGCGCAAGCGCGGTCCATTGTTTATTGATCTCGATCTGCGTGTTGATGAGCGGTTTGATCTCCATCACGCCGTGATAGCAGTTCTTTCTCGGCTTCCAGCTGAGATACGCCACCGGATACAGCGTCATTTCGGTTGCCACATCCTGCTCGATCATCACACGCCCGCAGGAGCGGCAGAAATGTACCTTGCCGTCCTCGGACTTCCAGAACCGCACAAGCTCGTTGCCGAGACTGTCGCTGTTATTCTGCTCGTCATCGCCCTTGTACAGTCCGTCAGACTCGCCCTCAATGGTCTCCCATTCCTTGCAGCCGAGCCGCTTCGCGTCCTTGCGGATTTCGGAAACCGGACGGCGGCGCACAATGATAAGGTACGGCTGCTCCTGCACGTTCGCATTAGACGGATTTCCGAACAGAATGTTCGTGTTCATGACCTGTTCGGCAGAGATTTCTCCCTGCACACCGCCCAAACCGGACTGCTTGCTTGCGTCAAAGTAAAAATACAGCGCCGCGTCACCGTCCACGCAGGCGTCACGCAGGACCATGTGGTGCTTACTTTTCAGTTTTGTTCGCTCAACCACACGATCAATGCTCTGCTCAAGGATTTTCGCCGCATACTCGGCCTGCTCATCCGGAAGGAACGGCTCAACCTCCTGATCTACATCGTTCGAGACGATCTGCGCCACCTTGTAATGTACGATAGGGTCGAGAACGTTCATCGTGATCGGCCGCAGGTTCTTGCTCTTGAGTCCTTCCCACTGCTTCCCTTCCACAAAGTTCTCGCACTGCTTGACGTCCTCGTACAGGCCGAGGCCTGTGTTGTACTGCACGCCCTTTTCGTACTCGGCTTGCACCCTGTCAGCCGTGAGCGTGGTTTTCTGCTCATTCATCGCTTAATTCCTCCTGCCCGTGGGCGGTGCCGTCATAGCGGAGCAGATTGTTCACCTCACGCATAATGCGGCCCTCGGCACTCAGCCTGTAAGCCTGTTCCTTGAGGAATTCCTCTTTCCAGTGCTCTGCGGTCTCCCGCTCGGTGATGAGCGCCTCATTCAGCTTGCGGCGCTCCTGCTTGAGATTATCAACCTCGTTGCGGGCGCTCCACATCGCGCTGATTGCCGCGTCGTGCGCATCCTTGGTGGAGTCGAGTTCTACCTGCAGCTCCTTCGCGGCTTTGCGTCCGGTCTGCAGTTCCTGCCGCAGACGGCAGGCCGTGTCCTCACTCTCTCGCAGGGCGGTCTCCACCTTGGTAATGCGGTCCGCAAGCTGCATGCGCGCCGCCTCCTCGGTGTGCAGTCTCTGCTCCATCGTCCGCGCGGTGAGCTGAAAGGATTCCGCTTCCACGGTCTTTTGCCGCAAATCCTCGCCCAAGCGCTTGGCGTTTCGGGTCTGCACGGCCGCCAGAATGGCACACATCGCTGCCAAAGCGCTAATAGCTAAATACATTTCCCATTTCCTCCTCAGTAGTCAGTTCGTTGTACTCTCTGGGTTCACTCGCCGCGATCGGACGGCCGGCCACGAAGTACCGCAGCATGTCCGCCGGGTGGGTGTACTCGTGCGGATCGTTTGCCACGTCGTCCGGGTGCTTCTCATCGTGCAGCAGCATCGGTAAACTCTTGATGGTCTGCGTGCAGTTCGGGAAGATCATCAAACTCGGCTTGCCGGTGTCTTTGCGCACCTTCAGATATTCCTTCAGGTCGAGCCAGCCGAGCACGCGGTCGTTCTTTGCTTTCTCCATAAATACACCGCACTCCGCAAAGCGGTCTGCCGCGCTGCGTCCGGTGTCCTGCCGCCGGTTCCAGAGGTCAGGCGGTGCGAAGGTGATCGCATCGCGTTCCACCTCGTCCGAGCGCTCCAATATGGCGTTCGCCGCGTCCGACAAAATCAGTCCGTCGTGACCTTCACCCAAATCCTTGCCCTCACAGAATTCCTTGTACAGATACGCGGTTCCCTGCTCGTCCACGGCAAACCAGCCGACGGCCAGCATATCAAAGCCGTAGTCAAGCGCCTTGTACCGCGTCCAGTGGTCGGGTATCGGGAAAGCCTCGCAGACGTGCGTCTCGCGCCGGAACTCGGGGAAATACTGCCCTTCAAATACATCCCAGTCACCGTACAGCATCGCCCGCTTGCGATCCTCGGGCAGATTCTCAAGCGCGTTCACATAATCCGGGCTGTTGTGCATCAGCGCCTTGTTGTCGTACACATTCGCCTGAATAAAGACGTAGTGCTCCGGATTCTCGGTCTTTTTGTATTCGCGGTCGATAAACAGCCGCTTGAACCAGGCATGACCGACACCGCCGGGGTTGCAGGTGAAGTACATCCGTGGCGGAAAGTGCTCCGCCATCAGGCCGGAAGAACGGTTGGATTCCGTCATCGTGGTAAACACGTTCTCGGGGAACTGCGTACACTCCTCCAGAAAGATAACGTCATACGCCTGACCCTGATACTGCAGCAGGTCGCTGTCATGCCGGCAGTAACCGAACTTGAGCCGCGCCCCGTTGGGAAAGATAAACGCCTTGTCCGTGCCGTTGTACTTCGCAACGCCGTTCAGCTCACGCATCGCAGGCAGCAGGTGGTTTTCTTTCAGCTCCGGGTACGTTCTTCGCATGAAAAGCACCTGAATGCCGTCATAGCGCAGGCAGAGCAACTCGGCCTTCATGCGTGCGACGTAGCTCTTGCCGCCGCCTCGCGCACCGCCGTAAGCGATATACCGCGCCCGGCTCAGCAGAAAATCCTTCTGTTTGGGGTACGGACTGGAAAACGTCAGCCGATTCATTCTGCAAACGCCTCCTCATCCGGAGAAGCGAATGTGATCTGCGCGCCTGCACTCTCGCCCTCGTTCAAATGCGCCTCAAGCGCTTCCTGCCGCTCCATCATATCCTTGAGCGTGCCGGACAGCTCGCGCAGGGTGGTTCCGGTGTAGTTCGTCACGATCTTGCCGAGCAGCTCGACCTGAGCCGGATCCAGCGAGATACAACCGTCCTTCGCAGCCTTGCGGACAATCGCAAGCCCTTCGTCCAGATCCTTCATCTCGCTGAGCGTCGCGGCAGCCTTGCGGCCGAGCGAGCGAACAACATCGTCCACGACCTTGTTGCACCGCTTGATCTGCGTGCGGCGGATCTCGCGCCGGGCGGCAATACCGTCCTCGTCTCCCTCGTTCTGGGTGTGCACCCAGTCCGCGAGCGTCGATTTCGGAATGCGCAGCCGGCAAGCGGCGTTTGTGATCGAGACGCCGCTCGCCACAAGCGCAAGCGCCTCCTCTTTGAACTTCTGGTCATACTTACTCCCGCGCTGCTGCATCCAATCACCTCCCGCGCGCGTCTTGTTTTTCTGGATTTAAGTATAATCGGGAAAATCGGAAAAAACGGAAAACTTTACTCCGGCAGAAAAAAGCGCCCGAGCGCGTCCGTCAGAACGCGCAGGAGCGCATAAAAAAGGGCAACCCTCTTGGATTGCCCTTTGTCGATTCGTGTGTTATACTGTTGTTGCGGACACAGCCATGTTAACGCTATGTGCGGTTATTCCCACCTTACCCAACACGAGGGAAGGTGATGCTATGATGGTTACATTTTCTGATTTATTTCAGTTTTGTCTCCTTCTCATAGCTTTTGCTGAACTGATTCTCAAAATCAGCAAAAGAAAATGACCGCCCTCCTCCAAGATTGCGGTCATTTTCAATGACATAACCAATCGGGAGTAACCGTTCATGGCTGCGTCCCTTTTGTGCCCTTATTTTACACCCAAACCACCGTGTTTGTCAACGCCGCCGCAGAGCGGTATTTTTTATTCCTGCTCCCGCACCATGCGATAAAATGTACTCTTTTTCAGTCCGAGCCGGTCCATCGCCTGCACGGCCGTGATGCTCCCACTTTTCCACAATCCTGTGACTAACTCCCACTCAGCGGGCAGCTCAGTCTTTTTTCGTCCAAGCTGCCGCCCCTGCTTTTTCGCCTCGGCGATGCCCTCGGCCTGCCGCTGGCGTATGGTCAGGCGCTCCTGCTCTGCGATCGTTGCGAGCACCTCGATCATAATGTTGTTTACCATTTCGCAGATCCACTCCTGACCTTTCGGAAAGTCAGCCATCGTGCTCGGCAGGTCGATGATCTTCACGCGCACACCCATCGCCTTGTAATATTCCAGTTCTTGTTTGACCTGCTGCTTGTTGCGCCCAAGCCGATCAAGACTCTTGACGATGAGCGTGTCGCCCGGCCGCAGCAGTGCCTCGCGCAGATACTGGTATCCCGGGCGGTTGAAGTCCTTGCCGCTCTCCTTGTCGGTGATGATGTCGCGCTCATCGGCAATGTACTGCCGCAGCGCTGCAATCTGACGGTCGAGATTCTGTTCGCGCGTGCTGACCCGCGCATATCCGTATACTTTTTCCATATTTGACCTCCTGCCTGCTTAATGCGTCTCAAAATGTCCTGTTGTCTCGCGGAACGTCCGTAAATCAAAAGACAAGCCTTTTCGCACGCCATACCGATAAAAATACCGCCGTCAATCTGCCGTGCGAAAAGGAACACCTTTTGACACGGCTATTTCAACCATAATTTCCCGACCAGCTTCCTCGGCCCGCTCTCATCGGCATACCCCATCCGCCGGGCGCACTCGCTCCAGCTTTTGCCGTCCAGGTACCGCAGCCGCAGGGCGCGCCGGGTCATGGAGTCTGAAACGTTGTCGATCCACTGCCGCACCGTGTCGCGCTCATCCTGGCACTCGGCCTCAATGGCCTGCAGCCGATCCCGTGCCGCGTCCAGTGCGTCCCGGCCAAACAGGCAGCCAACGCCGTAAGTCTCCTCGATCCGCTTGTGGTGCCGCGCCTCGCGCGCAAACCGTTCTCTTTCTTCTTCCAGTTCACAGACCAGACTTTCAATCTGCCGCAATCTGTCTTTTGTCACCAGATACACCTCCTGCCGCATCGGCCTTCCGCCTTGCGCTCGTCACCGTTACGCGCTTCCGCGCGCTCCGTCCTTCGAGAGAGTACAAACAGTAATGTGATTACGTTCTGTATTCATTCGTCCGAACCTCTCCGACAAACCGCAGGGGAATTGTTAGACCCCCTACAAGCCACAAAAGCGGCTATTCCCCGCTTTCTCTCAACACCGCCATACGCTGGCAGGCTTGTTGTATAATCTCCTGCGTCTGCGCCGTATCCGTTCCCACGGATCAGGTGCAGCGCGTTTCTTCTGGCGTGTCCAGTATGCGTCAAAAGCTGCTCGATCGACGATCACGCCGACCAGATACCGGAATACGCCGTACTGGTTTTCCTTCGTTTCGCTGTCGATCACTTTCACACCAGGCGGAACCTCTCCGGCCTCGCTATCTGGCAAACGCAAACGCAGCGGTTCATTCGGCTTTTTCAGGTTTCGGCTGCAGGAATAGGCACGCCGTCCCTTGCTGTGTGGCTGATTGAGCAAATACTTCACCGTATCCTCGAAAAATTCCGTGTTCTGCCGCAGCGGCCGAACGTCTACCACACCGTGACCCCAGCAGTCCGCAATAATTTTTGTCATAATGGCCAACGCACCGGCACCGGTAATGCCGCGCATTACAATGTGGAAATGTGCTCGCACCGGACAACCGGGCAGTTCATGCTCCGCCGGAAAAATGATATACGCGTGCTCCTCGCCCATCTTTGCCATTGCTTTACGCATGGCCTTGTGGAATGCCTCTAAATCCTTACCCTCGTTTTCCGGGGCCTCGGCGTATGTAAGACATACAAACAGATCGCGCATCTCGCAAAAATTCACGGCCATAATCTGCATGACCTTCCAGCGCTGAGCCAGCGCATTACTTCGTTTTTTTGCCTCAGACGTCTGTTTCTGTCGTTCTCCGCGCTGCCGTTTGCTCTCACCGGGCACAAAACCGGTAGAATACAGCGACATTTGATAAAGCGCGCCATTAGCTTCTTCTTTTTGAAAAATCATAAATCACCTCTTGCGGCCGACTCCTGCATCTGCGCCGCAACATATATAGTAAGTCGGATGAAGCCAGCCCTTCACGGGCTGGCTTTCTCTTTTCCGTTTTTCATCTTCCAAACCTTCCGCGCCTCGCTCACGAAAACCTTGCGGTAATCGCGCTCATAGGCGCCAAAACCATAAGTAACCACAGCCGCCGTCATGCAGTTGATCAGCTCGTCCGCCGTCGAACCGTGCTCGGCAGCGTTCCGGATAAACTCACGCATTTCATTATCCGGCGGTCGTCCAAACGACCGACTGTAATGCGAATCAACCAGGTGTGCCGTCTCTGTCGGGCTGCGCTCCATCCTGAATACCACCCTCCACAATATCAAACAGCGTGTTCTCGTCGAGATCGCGCAGTTCGAGCTGGCCGTCCACGCAGCGCAGCTTGAGCATCTCCTTGACCTCGCCGTTAGACTTGTTTTTCTGCGTAATGGCTGAGGTAACATTGTAATCAAAATGAGTCTTGTTGGTTTCGTGATAGATACCGTTCTCGTCTTGCTCTCCCACGTTCCAAAGCTCCACATTAACTTTGAGTGTTACACTGCCCTCGATCAAGCCCTGCCGCAGCAGGGTATTCAGAACATCACGCAGCTTCGTATCGAATAAATCGACCGCATCATTAAAGATTCCGCCGCGCAGGCTCATCTCGTGTCTCATTCGCCTGTTCCTCCTCTCTGATCAGCTTAAGTGTTTTCTGAATCCCCGCGTGCCGCGCCACCTTGAAATCAGTTTCCAGTCCAAACAGCTGAATGATCTGCTCAGTGACATTGACCACATCAGCCAGTTCTCCGGCAAGGTGTTCCAGTCTCGCGGTCAAATCTCGTTTCTTGCCGCCCTGCTCGTGATAGCTGAGCAGCATCAGCACCTCACTTGCCGCGCTCGTAGCCTCGCCCAATTCTTCCATCAGCTTGCAAATCTGCTTTTCCTCGCCGTAATAATGGGCGATCTGCATCAGCTTTGCCGCTCTCTTTGCATTCATGTATCAGTTCCTCCTAATCAATCTTGAGTTTCCCGTAATAACGAATATCCATCCGGCTGACGTCCTCCGCCCGCAGCCGCAGCTTTTCAAAGGCGTAATCGTCGTCTACCTCTGCCCGCATTTTCGCAAGCTCGTCCGAGTTCTCCTGAAACGCCTCGAAAAACTTCTGCAGTCGCTCCGGACCGAAGCCGTAAGCATCGTGCAGGCTGACCGCCATCAGCCAGAGATACCGCTGCATGCTCTGCTCGACGTTCAAAAGCGCCGCCTCATCCATCGCCAGTTGCAAGCGATCCCGCCGCGTCTTGAGCAAATCGGCGTAATTCATGCCCCGCGGCTTGCCTTTGCCTTTCTTCTTCACGCCAGACGATCCCCTTCCTTGCGCAGCCAGTCCGCAATCACCTTTGCAAACTTCTCGCAGGCGGCCTCATCTGTCTGCTGCAGCTCCTCGAGCGCCTGCTCGAGCCGCTCGACCAGTCCGCGCACCTCGCCAAACAGAAAATTGACCTTGTGCGCCGCAGGGTTCTTCACCTTGTCCAGCTTTTCCTCGGCAGCGCGGGCGCGCTCCTCAGCAGCCCTGGCGGCCTCGGCGTTCTCCTCGCGTACCTTGGAGCGGATTTCCTCCAATTCTTCCTCGGTCAGCTCACGCACTTCGGCGGGCTTGTCCTCGATAGCGTCAAGCTGTTCCTGCAGATTGGCGGCAGTCTGCTTGACCTCATCGCATTCATCCTGCGCAAGTTTCAGTTCGTGCAATACGGTTTCCCGTGCCTTTGCGGCACCCTCGAATTTGAGTTCCGCAGCAGCTTTCTCAGCGGTTGCCTTCTCTGCTGCCTCCTTGGCCTCGTCCCGCTCCTTCACAAGCGCCGCAATTTCGCGGCTTGACATACTCGGCAGATCGTGCTCCTCGGCAAGCTCCTCGCGCTCCTCCTCGGCCATGCCGAGCAGCGGCAGAATCTGCGAATAGGACAGCTGCCCGAAGGCATCCGCCGCCGTCTTGCCGGTAAGGCTCACCTGCCCGCCGCCAAATTCCCGCGCGATACGCATATAGTTCTGCGCGGTGCTGGGCTTGTAGCCCAGCTTGTCCGTCAGGTACGCAGTCCACTCGCCCTGCGGCACCATCTGTTTAGCTTCTTCAAGCCGCGTGCCGATCTGGATAACGCTCTCAAGGAAAACCTTGCGTGCGTTGTCCCGGATCATCGTGATTTCAGCGGTTACGATCTCAATCGAGCGTACCGCAACAACATTCTCGCTCATTTAAGCTGACCTCCTTATCATTTTCGTGACCTCGCGCAAATGGTCGAGGTATTTCTCCATAAACTCCGCAGCCTCCGGCGTGCGCTTGTGATTGTGCGCGGCGTAACACTGCCGGCATTCCAGTGTCTTCGGGTCGATCTCCACCGTGTGCCACGGTTTCCTCGGTTCGCTGCATTTTCGCAGCACCATGATGATGGTCTTGCCGTCCGCGTGCCGGTTTGCGTAACCTGCCACGCAGTTGTCCTGCTCCTCGCCCTCGCGCACAATTTCCTCGGCGCTGTCGATCGGGCGGATAAACATCCCGCCCCACTTCCATTTCATCCACGCAAGCAGCCGCCGCCGGGTCCGGAATTTCTCGTTTTTCCCGCGTTTCAGCAGCCGCCGTTCGCGCTCAGAGAGCCGTGCGTGCGCCTCATGCAGATCCGGCGGCAGTTTACCTCCGTCAAGGCCGAGCCGGTCGAGCTGTCCGTGATAGTCCCGCAGCTCGGTCAATGCCGCATGAAGCGTCTGATCCGCGCGCCGTGCCTGGCGCTCAATGTACCTGCGCACCTCCTTCGGCGTCTCCCCGAAGTCCGTGCAGAGCGCGGAAAACTCAGAAAACTCACACAGGACCGCAGAGGCAGTCATGGCGAAATAAACGCTGTCCTCGTCTGCCCGTGCCGCGCCCGCGCGCCTTAGCTCGCGGTAAAAGAGCGCAGTTTGCAGCGACGCATTCGCGGCAAGCAGCGCGCGCAGGTCTGCGCGGTCGAACCCTCGAAACAGCTTTTTCGGACTGTCCGCGCGCAGGTTGATGAGACGCTGAAAGAGCGCACCGCCGCGACTCTCGCGCTCCCGCAGCCAGTGGATAAAGCCGCGCTTTACAAGGTGCTCAACCGCCGCCGGATAGCGGCAGTAAAGCGCGAGGTAAGCCGCAAGATCTTCGAGCGCATAGTTCGCAGTCTCGAGGCAGCTGTATTCAAGGCAGGTGCCTCGCAGCTCAGCCGAATTTATCGCGAGAACACTCGGATAAGCGCCGCCGTAGCATCCATATTGCCACCTTGGCATTGCGATCCGCTTCACCGGTTGGATATCATCCAGAAAGTTGAATTTCCACTTTTTCGCACCGCCCTCGTAAAAGACGATCCGCGACACCTCGCGCCCGGAGTATTTGCTCTCGAGAAAGTGCGGGTTCATCCGAACCTGTAAGGATACGAGCCAAACCTCGCGCCCTCTGCCGCGCTGGAAGAAGGAAAAGAGGAAAGCCTCTGCAGCAAGGAATTTTGCATTCTCGCTGCCCCACCGTTTCGGAGTGACCGCGCCGTGACAGACAGGGCAGAAGCCCCAGTGTGAAGCAGGCCCTTCCTTGAGCGGCCGTACAAAGCGCTCCCTGCATTTCGTGCAAAAGCATTCGTATCCGTCCTCGTGCCCGAGAAAAGGGTCGAGGTCATCACCCGGATTTCGCCGGAAGAAAAGGAACTCCCTGTGCTCGGCGTGCTCATCAATGAGCTGCTCGAGCGCGCCGCCGTCGATCGGCGGCATATCGTATACGTTATACATTCCCCTGTGAGCCTCCTCAGAGCAGGCTCAAAAGATCCAGATCTCCGGATTCCGTAGGGTGCGCCGCCCTCGGCGC
>OLNN01000439.1_pt1 | contig 44794 bp, 73 predicted proteins | sample 1672141 | NCBI WGS metagenome assembly OLNN01 (sample SAMEA3136652, study PRJEB25190) | human gut metagenome | biome: human gut; feature: human-associated habitat; material: faeces | place: Austria | collected 2013
AGAGCACTTGACTTTTAATCAAGTTGTCCGGGGTTCGAATCCCCGCACGCTCACTTTAAAAAGCACGGTTGCCAAATGGCTAAATACCGTGCTTTTCTTGTATTTATGCGGTTTTTAAGGGTATGACCTGTCTAAAAATCATACCCTTAAAAGTAATCGAAAGTATCTAAAGTTTAGGGAAGTATTTGTTCCATCCGTGTTCCATGTTCCATCCGTGTTCCAGAAATCTAAGATACCATTTCATTTAGTTGTTCCATTTTTCGTTTCGTGGGTTGTTCCATTTTTTGTTCCAAATTTAAAGCATCATTTACAGCGGATATGCTATCTTCTTTTTCTAACATTAAGTGATTGTATACTTCCAGAACGACCTTTTCAGAATCCCCTACAAGTCTTGCAATCATCTTTATGCTAATCTTAGGGAACTGGTAGCATAAGTTTGTGCAGTAATTGTGGCGGAAGATGTGGCTTGTTAAATCTTCAATAGGACTTTCGCTGACTGCCTGCATTGCTTTTATGATTCTGCCCCACATCCTGCGGAAACCAGATTTTGTCATAGGCTTGTAATCACGATTTATGAATAAGTATTTTCTACCATCTTTTCTAAGTTGTTTTATGTAACTAGAGATTGTATCAAATACGTTATCTGGTAACGGTAACGTTCTTTCTCCGTTCTGTATGTTTTTTACTGTTTTTTTCTTTGGTATGTTGTCTGATATGTCGTGTGATTTGCTGATAGATACTTCTTTTGTTTCTAGGTCAAAGTCTGCTTCTGTTAGTGCCAAGGCTTCCCCACACCGCAATCCACAGCCGTAAATGATATAGACATATATTTTATCCATTAAATTAAAATCTGCCTTAAAAACGGCTCTCTGTTCGTCTGGTGTCAATGGGCGTTTTTCTTTTGCTTTGTAACTTATAGATTCAAAGTTGTCAAATATATCTGCAAATGATTGTGCGGAATAAATGCGATCGCAAACAGCAGAGTGCAGGACCTGCTTAAATGTCATAACTATTTGTTGCTGTGTCCGTGATTTGCCTTTAGCACCGTTCAGAATCAATTGTAAGTGGCTTCGCTGTACATCTTGTAGCTTAATGTATTTAATGCTGTCAAAATGGACGTTAATTACATTGTCGTACATTTTATTAGTATTGTTGGCACGATTAGACTCTTTATATAGGATTTTCCACTGTCTGGCATAATCAATAAATAGTATATCGGTGTCAACCATTGCTTGCCGTTGGTCTCTTAGTTGTTCATATTCTTTTACTTTCTTTTCGAGGTCCTTAGAGCTTTTAGCGGACCGCAGGTGTTTATATCTCTTCTTTCCATTATCCTTGTATGTGCCATCCCACACGTTAGTGGAATAGTAACCGTCTTTACCTTTTTTAAATTTAGCTGTTGCCATTGTATCACTCCTTTTTAATAATCAAAATCACAAAATGGGTACAAAAATAACAGCCATGCAAGAGTGGTTTTTAAAAAGATTGAAAAATAACATAGATGTGTTACAATATAAATGAACTTTCTATAATTTAATATTTTATAATCCAACTATGTTATGGAAAAAGGAGTTACCGATTCTTATTAGTCTTCACGGTGGCTCTTTTTTTATGCCGTTGAAATTATAAACTGTTAATGATACAATATAAGTGGAAATGGTTTATACTTTCAATCTTTAATCCTTTAATTATGAATTAATTACTATTAAAAAAAGAGTTGCTGTGTTTTCTGGATGTCTACGGTGGCTCTTTTTTATACCCTTGCGTGACCGCACTGTTAATGATACAATAATAGTTGGTTAAGATTCATTAAATCAAAAACAGTGTTTTTGGAGACTGTACCACATTCGGGCGTGGTACGGTCTTTTTTTATTGTTATTTAACTTCCCAAGATTTACCGCAGTCTTGGCAAATTGCCATTTGTTTACTGTTAATATCTGTCTTGGATGATTTCTTTTCTTTGTATTTAGACTTTTTAGGTGTTAATGCCCACAGACCACCAGTAGCAGCTATCATACCTGCACGTCCCAGACTGTTACCTGCACGAGTCACAACACTCTTTTTACGGACCTCAGATTTTCCCTTTGTTTTAGCTGAGTCCTGCACAAACTCATATCCTATATTCAAGCTGTGACACTTAGGACAGTATGGTGCATCCAGATAAAAAATCTTATAAAAATCTTCGGCTTTTTTGCTGTCTACCTTTTTCAAAATCTCATAGTAAGCATCCCTAGACCTGTCTTTATCCGCTTTGATTTTACTTGCATTAAAACCAAAATTACCGTTAAATTTACGCATTTCATAATCATAAGTTAACTGATTAATAGCATCATTTGTATAATCCAGTTTGACAATAATATCTTCTTTTGGATTCTCTTCTGCCTTATCAAAACGGCATAAATAGAAGCTGTCTTTTGCTACATAAAGTATATGTGTTAGCGTAGAAAGAAAACCACTATCTGTATATTTACCTGCTGTGATAATTAAATCACTAGGTTCATTAACAATACCTTTTTCTATAGCAATCTCAATCGTTTTTTCATCAATTTCATACCGCGGAACTTCATTATCAGCAGTAGAAACAGTAGCTAATTCTTTTAAGATTTCCTCTGTTGGGCATCCGCAATTTGGACAAGCAGAAGCTTTTTCAGAGAACTCTTTCCCACATTCAGTACAAGTTATTAATGCCATGTAAAAACCCTCCTTTTTATAACAATCACAGGCAAGGTGGCAACCACAATCGCAGACAAATCGCAGGCAAGAAACCACGTATTTATGCAGTTTTCAAGACTTTTTTCATAGTTGCATCACAGGCAAATCGCAGGCAAATCGCAGGCAAACATCAATCAACTATGCATTTCCTTTTTTAAAAGTCCAAGAAACCATGGTTTTATGCGGTTTTCAGTACCATGCAAAAAGTTTTTTAAATTTGTGATTGACAAAACAATGTTTTTAGTGTATTTTTATTTTCTTTTATATAAATATATAGTATCTAAAGACTATAGTTATATATAACCTATATAGTATTATAATAATTAATATTTATATTTAATTAAAAAGAAAAAAATAAAACAAAAAAAGAAAAAAATTAGAGCTGTTTAAATGCAATTAGCTGAGGGGTGTATCCTGTCAGCATTGCAAGTTGCTCTTTTGTATAATCTTTGTGTTCAAGTATCACTTCGTCTGGTATCAAAAGTTCAGAAGCAAATGTCTGTGCTTCTTGTTCGATAGAGTTCTCATAACAGTTCTTGCCGAATGAGAAGAAATAAAAATCTTCTTTGTGCAGGACCGCATGACCTAACTCATGAGCTAATACTTCGTAATACTTTTTTTCGTTGTCTAATAATTTTTCGTTTATGTAAATAAAATCTCTTTCGTGAATCTTTAAATAGCAACCAGATATTTTTTTTAAGTCCCCAATCTGGATGATTATGTCTAATTCTTTTGCAAGCCTAACGGGGTTTCTGGTTTCGTATTTTTTAATCAAATTGTATACAATAGATTTAATTTGATTATGATTCATACATTCATATCCTTTCTTCACTTATTTTTCTGTTTAAGATATATAAGTGACATTTCATACTGAGCTAAGATCGCATCAAGAGATTCATCGTCAAGTTTTTCCCCATCGTAGTAGATAGGGTGTCTAGTCCTGTTTTTAAGTAAATCTCTCATTCTCTCCAGTTCGTCTTTGATGTCTATTACACGGTTATCTTTTTCTTTTTTATCCTCCTCCTTTCCTGTCATGAGGTAATCAATTGATACCCCGAAATAATTTGAAATCGTTTCTGCTAAATCCATACCTATTTTGGAATTTTTCTTTTTCCAAGTACTGATAGTAGAGGTTGAAACCCCTGTGTCTTTACAAAAACGATAGGCTGTTATGCCACGTCTTTTCAACAATTTTTCAAAAATTTCATACATAGCGTTGCCCCTTTTTATAAAAATAATTCGACACAACGAAATAAAACCCTTGACTACCTCGTCAAAACGTGCTAATATACACTTGTAACTCGGATGAGCGAGGTAAAACGAGTCGGTTTGGCGAGTGACTCGTGGAATCAAGTGATAAATAATTCGTTAAACACAATATATCACTAAACCGAGATAAAATCAATAGTTTTAACTTAGAAAGGAGTGAAAAATTTGGTTTATGAAAGATATTGTAAACTAAGAGATGAAAAAGGTATTACGGATTACCGAGTATCAAAAGATACAGGAATGACAAGTTCGCTTTTTTCAGACTGGAAAGCAGGAAGAATCAAACCAGGTTTAAAAAGCATTAAAACATTAGCTGATTACTTTGGTGTGACAGTAGATTATTTTTTAGAGGAGAGTGAGTAGTGAAGAAAAGATATTCTCATAAAAAAATGAGAGCATGGTCAGAGTACCCATTGATTACAAGAATATCTTTTGTGCTTTCTTGTACAGCATTGGTACTTGCGATTGCGAGATTGCTACTTAAATAGACTGACGATAAGAGCTATTAAAGCAATTAAGACAGATAGCAACTCTAACCAATGTTTAGAAAACCAATTAAATTTCTGCTGATATTTCCTTTTGCTGTCAGCGGAAATGGATGAATTAATAGCATCTTGAATCTTTTGATTTTTGGAATAGTCGGAAGATTTCATTTTATCAATGGTTTCTTCATCTGGTTTATCAAGATGCGGTAAAGGATTTTTAGACATAGTACACCTCCTAGGGAGATTATAACACAGAAAGGAGTGCAGAAATGTATATTCCACCATTTCAATTAGGAATATTTGTAGGAGCTGTAGGAGTAATTGCACTTGAAATCACAGCTGTATTAATCGACGACTACAGAAGTAAAAAGAGAAGAGAAGAACGAAAGAAATAAAAATGCCCCATGCGGTACTAGAACTACCACACAGGGCGAATGTAACCACTAACCATAGCTTAGCGGTAAGGAAATTATAACACAATTTTTTTAACACCGCAAGAAAGAGGTGCGGAATGGAAGATAAAACAAAGCAGTGGAAAGACTTAGAAGAATACTTTGCAACAGAGGTAATTGAGCAAAGTAAACGGACAGCAAAAAGATGGTTTGCAATCTGGTTAATTACATTCATTGCATTGGTTACGACAAATACAGTGTGGATATATGTGTTCAACTCATATGAATACGTTCAGCAGGACGGAAGCGGAGTTAACAACTATCACACCGACATTGATGGAGACTTAGAGAATGGGACAAAGAATTAAAGCTAAGAAGAACGGCAAATACAAGAAAGTGGCGTTCAGACAGGCAGGAATGAAGAAAAGAGGATACTACCGCAGGAAGAAGCGGAGAAAGTGAGGTAAACATGGAGTACCCGAAACCAGTTATGAAGATGGGAGAGCTTGTGAAAATGGGGTTCCCGAGGTCGTTTCTGGATGAAGCTTATCGGGAACGTGGACAAGACTTTGCACAAAAAGGTGCTAAGAAAAATTCTCCAATCTTCTTTGACACTGAGTTGTTTGAAAAATGGAGAGCAAGGAAACAAAGAGAAGAAAACAGAGCATTGAGAGGAGATATGATATGAGAACAGGAACAGCAATCATGATTCTGGGACTTGCTTTAACAGGTCTAGGAATCACACCGTTTGTATTCATGGCGTTCTGCACACTCGCAGGTCTGGCAGAAATTAAAATGGAGCGTGATGGGTGGAAATAAAAAAAGCACCAAGACGTGCATGTCTAAAGTGCTTAACAAAAAATGCATAACAACAGTATAGCAGGAAAAGGAGAATGTGACAATGATTATTACAAAAACAGAATTTAAGGATACGGTTAAAGAAATAATCGTTAATGGAATCAGCAACACACAACCAGAGAATATGACAGAGGAAGAAAATACAAAATCTGACAAAGAGTTAACAATAATGTTGACAGACTACTTTGAAAAGGTAATAAGAAATATCTTTTGTGGAGAAAATTGGACGTACAGTAAAGATGAATTAGCTACTGTTTCGGGTTCGGTTTTAAATGATAGATTTTTTGACAATCCAGAACCACTGGTATTTATGGAAAATATGGCGTGCATTGCAACCACTAGATTACTGATTAAAATGTTAGAAGAAAAAATGCAGGAAGAAGAGCCACAGGAAAAGGAATTTGACGTAGAAGAGATTCTAAGAGAAGCAGGGAGTGAGCAGGAATGATCGTAACAGGATACACAAACGAATATGGCGAAGTAATCCCAATGGAAGATGCAACAGAATATATCTGGAAGCAGGCAAGAAATAACGAAGAGGATAAAACATGGCTACTAGAGTATATGTGGGACGTGTTTACAGGAAATCCAAAATTCAAAAAGGAATTAGAGGAACTAAAAGAAGCTCGTTTTGATGATGTATGCAGTGTGAAAGAAGTCAATGAACAGGGAAATGTAATTCCATATAACGGAGAATATGAACCAGATGGGAGATAGATAACATGACAATACATGAAAAGATGATGAAGATTCAGACAACATTGAAAGCACCAAAAAATCTAAGAAACTCATTCGGTGGGTATATGTACCGCAACGCAGAGGGAATCTTAGAAGCTGTGAAACCACTTCTGGAAGAACAGAAGCTTGCGATGTACATAACGGACGATGTAATAGCCGTTGGTGATCGTGTCTATGTAAAAGCAACGGTAAAGGTGCAGGACATTGAAACAGAAGCAAGCGTAGTAACAACAGCACTTGCAAGAGAAGCACTTAATAAAAAGGGAATGGATGATTCTCAAATAACAGGTACAGCATCATCTTATGCACGTAAGTATGCCTTAAATGGAATCTTCTTACTGGATGATACAAAAGATGCTGACACGGACGAAAATCAAAAAGAACGCAAAGCAAGAGCGGACAAGCAGACAGACGATAACAACGCAGAAGCAATCAGAGGTATGAAGATTTCAAAAATCAAACAAGACACACTTTTGAGTCTGTGTGATGAAATGGCATTTGATATTAACAAGATTCTTGCATCTTATCATCATAAAGATATTTCAGAAATTACTGAGGGAGAATATCAGTACATTGTAGCCAACAAAGACAAGGCTAACGTAAGAAAGATTTGGAGCTGATTAGATGGAAACTAAAGCCAAAATTCATGATATATCCATTGATTTTGAAAGCGGTAAGCAGGTTATTTCCCTTGTGTGTGAAAAAGACATACGAGGGGAATATGACCGACTGAAAGATAAAGAATGTCGGCTTAAGGTTGTTCAATATCGTGAGGGCAGGTCTTTAGATGCCAATGCATACTTTCATGTACTTGTTGGGAAGATTGCAGAAGTAACGGATAACAGCAAGGTATATATAAAGAACAAACTCATAGCAGAGTACGGACAGCATGAGATTATAAATGGTTCTCTTGTATCACTTCCGTTGGATAACGATATAGAAGTGTACGACCTTGAATTTTGCCACCTACAACCGACAGCCAGTACAACTACCAATAAGGCAGGTAAGTTGTTCAGAATCAATCTGGTAATGCGTGGGAGTCATACCTACAACACAAAGGAAATGTCTGAACTGATAAAAGGAACTGTTGCAGAAGCAAAAGAGCTTGGAATTGAGACAGCAACACCGCAGGAGATAAAAGAAATGGAAGAAAGGTGGAGAGTAAAACTTGAAAAAGCTAACTAGTGTATTTACAGAAAATATGGATTGTTGCATTTACACAGGTTCTTACATAGTGGAAAGACATCATATATTCGGTGGTTCTAATAGGAAGAAAAGTGAAAAATATGGATTTGTCGTACCACTAAGACCAGACTTTCATCCGAACGGTGTACATTTTAACAGAAAAAATGGAGACATAGATACAAAGCTTAAGACGATTGCTCAAACATATTATGAAGAGCATATCGGTAGCAGGGAAGAGTTCAGAAAGGAGTTTGGGAAATCATGGCTGTAACATACACAATCCAAGGAAGACTTGACGGACTTAACACTTTTATTTATGCAAACAGGACCAATCCCTACAAAGGTGCCAGATGCAAAAAAAACAATCAAAAAATTTGCAAGGCATACATACCACAATGGCTAAAGAAAAAGCACATAAAATTCCCAGTGATTCTGGAAATTAAGTGGTATGAAAAGAATAAAAGACGTGATCCAGACAATGTCTTTTCGGCTATTAAGTACATATTAGATAGCTTGGTAGAAGTAGGAGTGTTCCCAAACGATGGTCAGAAACAGGTAGAGGGTATCGTTAACTGGATAAAGGTCGATGCAAAGAATCCAAGAATCGAGATAACAATCTACGAAGACGGAGACAAATATTAAGCAGGAGGGCAATGATGCAAATAAACATAAATACAGACTGGGAATGGTATGAAAACACAAATGTATTTAGATTGTTTTATCATTGCCTACTACATACAAATTTAGAGGACAAGCGGTACTGTGGAAAAGAGATAAAGGCAGGACAATTTGTTTCTTCTATAACAAGAATCAGTGCAGAGACAGGATTGACAGAATCGCAGGTCCGAACAGCACTGAAGAAACTAAAGGACACTGGGTACATATCCACAAAAAGTACGAACAAATGCACGATGTACACAGTAAATGAGTATCAGAAGTACATAGATTGTGGACAAGTTGCAGAAACAACTACCGAGGAAAACACGGTGGTTGAAAATGGAACAAAAATGGAACAACCAGTGGAACGAAAAATGGAACAAACAGACAAAAACGCAAAGAAAAATTGCGAGAAATCAAAAGAAAATTGCGAAAAGTCGAACAAAAAAGCAATAAATGAATGTTTTGAAAGACTCTGGAAACAGTACCCGAATAAACGTGGTAAAGGACAGGTATCCGACACAAAGAAAAAGACTCTGTATGAGATAGGAGAAGAAAAAATAGAAAGAGCTTTGAAAAGGTATCTGGATGATTTATCTAAGGACAGTAGTTGGAGAAAACCACAGAACGGCTCGACATTTTTTAACAGCGGTTACGTGGATTACCTTGACGAGAACTACGAGAAACCACCAGAACCGAAGCCACAGCGGAATCCTGCAAGTGTTTTATCCTGCGAGAGAGACTATGATTTTGATGATTTAGAAATGCAGTTACTACATAAGCAATTAGAGTAAGGAAAAAGGAGTGATGGAAAATGTATCAAATGAGTTTTTTTAGTAATGAGATAGCTTTACGAAGTTCTTCCATTACTAAGCAGACTAGAAGAGAATCACACAAAAAGGTTAACAAAGAAGCAATACATATCTTGATTTTAGAACAGCTCGAATATGGAGCAATGACAGCACGAGAGATCGCAACGGTGTTATATAAACACAAAAAAGTCTTAGAACCGACAAGGCAGCAGGTACAACCACGGCTAACGGAGTTAGTGCAGGACGGACGTATTGAGGTATGCGGTAAACGACACGACAGCCTAACAGACAGAAACGTGGCAATCTACAGAAAGGTGGTGGAAAAAGATGGGGTATAAGAAATTCACAACAGAATTTAAAAGAAAAGTTGTTGCGGAAAGTAACGCAAGACATGAGGTAAAGAGCGTTGCGAAAGAATACGGTATTGATTCATCCACACTCTTTAAATGGAAAAAACAGAACTTAGATGAAGACAAAGAAGAAAACGCCCCATATTCTCGTGAATACATAAAAATGGTAGTAAAGACAAGACTGACAAAAAACAATACGTCAAAATCTTGCTCACAAATGTTTAAGATTCCAGAGTATTTGATTACATTTTGGACAGAAAAATTTGGGAATGAAGTAAGAAAAGAAATTGAAGCAGAAAAGAAACGTAACAAAAGGAAACCTAGAGGTATTCATGTTACATCCAGTGCAGTTTATTGGAAATAAAAACTAAATAATACTTTTCTGGTTTGATTCTCTGCCTAAGTAACTGCAAATAATGTTTTTTGTATTTTCAGATTCTTCCATTTTTCATTTTTTATTAGGCAGAGACTCAAGCCAGAAAAGGCTTGTTGCACAGCAGGATTTTTATATACCACACGAACAATTAAATAAGAATCCTCGCAACGCATAAGCAACAAAACTCTTTAATTATTTGTTGTATAAGTCATGATTTCCCCTGCTATTAACGGCAGGGGAGAGAATGGACAGTAAAGGAGTAAAAATGCAAATTTATAATATAGAAACGAAAGCAATTATAAGCGGAGAAGAAATAAAAGAATTAGATGATTGTTTTATTTTGTCAAATGTTGATGAGGGAAACGATACACATACAACTATTAGATGTTTGAAACCAACATGGAACAAAGTAATTTGTAAAGAAACGTGTTTACAGCGTATTACAAGTCAGCTAAATCAACTTACACAAAACACGGTTTTAGGAGTTGATGAGTTAAGCAATAATACAGATACACTCATGATGAGAATAACATTGAAAAATGTTAAAAACAAAAGTCTATTGATATATAACAAACAAAATAAAACAACATACATTGATTGTTGGTTTATCAGCAATGGTTATTTAGAAAGAGCCATAGAAGATTATTTAAAAAATAAAGAGGACTAAACAGAAAAAGGAAGTGGAGAAAATGGGAATTAAAAATTTAACAGAAGCAGAAGAAAAAGAGTTTTACAGATTGGTTGGAAAGATGAATGGAGAAGAACCAGACAAGAAACAGGATGCAAAGGTAAAGAAACCACAAATAAATGAATGTTATTACATTGTTGATAACGATGGAACTATTACATCGTGCGTGTGGCTGGATAATAATTTTGATCGAAGAAGATGGAAATTAGGAAATGTTTTTCTAACCAAACAAGAAGCAGAATTTGCAAGAGAGAAAAGAAGAATAGAAGTTGAACTTGAACGATATGCAAAGGAACACAATGGCACAGCATTTAACAATCGTTGTTATTTAATTCGATGTAAAGAAGATGAGAAAAGACTTATTTGCGATACATGGGCTACAACAAAAATACAGGGTACAGTTAGGTTTACATCAAGAGATGTTTTGGTTGATGCAATCGAAGCAGTAGGAAAAGACAGAATCCTTAAGTACATCTTTGGGGTAGAAAGTGAGGGAGAGGAATGAAATTAGAAGAAGCTATTAAGCACGCAAAAGATGTTGCAACAAAGAAATATAGACAGGCTATGTTACATCGTGCAAATGCAGAAGATGAAAAACTTGACAGGTGTATTGAATGCATGAAAGAACATGAACAACTTGCAGAGTGGTTGGAAGAACTGAAAAATCTAAGAGAATATAAGAGAAAGATGAAAACACAGTTTCTTGATGATATTGAGAATCCATTGGAACCAATTAAGCTAAGTAGTGCGTTAGAATCAGAGATATTTAAGTATGAGTATAGGGCAGAACATGATCCGCAAAAGATTAGTCCTTTAGATTATACAATCATATATGCATTAAAACATTGTTTGGAAGAGCAACTGAAAGAGGTGGAATAAGATGAACATTGGAAAAGCGTTTGCAGTATTTCAACAAATAGAGTCTAAAAAATATACAAAAGATGAAAAGTACGAAGCGATACATGATGTAATAAATGCAGCGACAATAAACAGTATCACAAAAAAGCAGGTGTTAAATGTAGTGTCATGGTTGTTCAATAAGCAACAAAAATATAGATGGCACGACTTAAGAAAGAATCCTGACGATCTGCCAGATGTTCCTCATCCTGAAAGAACGTGGTTTGAGGTTGTTCAGGAAGATAACGAAGACTGCATACCACGAGCAACAATGCAGTATGATGACGAATACGGATTCGGATTTTATCAAGAAATTTATGCCGCACGAAGTTTTGGCTATGTAGATACAGAGTTTAAAACAGTAGAAGAGTTAAATCTAGCACCGGTCGTAGCATGGAAAGCAATAGAGAAATTTGAAAATGATGAGATTTAAAATGCCAACAGCACGTTGCAAATGGTGTAATAGTTGGTTATTCAATGAGGATATCGGAAGAGAGTATATTCAAGTAAAGTCCGGCATGAAAATACAAAGCAAATTCATTTGTCTTAAATGTGAAATGGAGTTAAGAAAAGAAGATTTCTTTGAGCCGTACAGAAGCATGATGAAGTAAAGGAGTGGGAACGTGATTACAAAGACGCAATTCAAGGACGCATGCAAAAAGGCAGCTATTTATACAATTATGAGCAATCCAGAAAGAATCAGCGATAATTGTATAAACGACGAAGAGGTAGCAGCAATCTTAGTAAGATTTTATGAAAAGATTTTTAGAAAAGTATATAGCGGCAAAGAGGAATCGAAAGAATGTATAGATATAAATGAGATAGATGAAATATACGTTATCGCATTTGATTGTCTGTACAAAGATGATGGAATAACACCAAATTATGTAATATATCAAGAAAATATGTTGTGTTTAACAAGCATAAATGCTTTATATGAAATTTTAAGAAGCAAAATCGAAGATGATTATTGCGAATTAGAAAGAGACATTGACGGCTTATTAAATATGTGGAATGACTAACAGGGTTAAATAAAGGAGTTTGTTATGCCAGACGAAGAACTAGAAAAATGCATCAAACTTGAACTTGCACTTATTCATCAGTGCGAAGAATCAGACATTATAATTTGCCACATTGAGGTATTAACAGATTGTTTTAAGTTTTATGTGATTTATAGAATGAAATATTCACTTTGTATGTCAATTACATTAGATGGTTTAGATATTTGTAAAGGAGAAAGAACATGGATGTTATCAAACAAATAGATTACATGATTGCTTGCCTAGAGATGGCAAAAGAAGAATATCAGTATGAGAAAAGTTATGAAACAAAGAAAAAAGCAAGAGAGGACAACGACTGGAACTGGTACGACAGAAACAGGACACCGAAAAAGGCACTGATTAAAGAGAATCTTAGAAATGTTGGGAGAACAGGATTCAAGCTTGCGAAAGATTTAGAGGTGGGAGAATGACTAAAAATGAAACAATAACAATAAATGAAATAATAACACAGAGATTTCAAAGCCACTTATATAATTGCATAAAAGAGTCAAATATTCCCGCTATGCAATTAAGCGTAAGTTTCGACAGAGAAAAGGCATATATAAAAGACGAAAAAGCAGGACGTATCGTTGGAGAAGTTGATATGAAAATTACCATAGAACGATATGAACCTAAAAAAATGACAAGAAGTGAAGTGGAAAAAGCTATAGTTGCTTACTGCGACCCTGTTGGCACACCATGCAAAGAATGCAAATGTTATAAAAAATGTGTAAAAAGGATGCCGTTTGAATGGTTAAGTAACGAGGGATTACAAGAATACTATGAATTTTTGTATGGAATCAAAGTGGAGGTTAAGGAATGACAAGAGAACAGATGATAGGTACATTGAATAGTTATTGCGATAAGGTTGGGTGCAGTTTGTGCGAATTTCGCCGTGATGATTGTTTGAGTTTTTCTTCTGCTACAGACGAGGAGCTGAAACGATATGTGGAAAGAATTGGTGGAAAGATTATAGACACGGAACCACAAAACGTATGTGAATTGGCGGGAAAGAAAATGGAGCAGGTAAAAGTTTTGAAAGAAGTAACAAGAATGATTTATCCTAACAGGATGGAAGAAGTAATCCCGATAAAAGAATTTGTGAAAAATATTACAGATAAAGGATATAAAGTAATGGTTAGAAGAGAAAATGTTATCGGTGGAAAGTATGACGTTGTTATTTATGAAGAAGAGGAGCTGAAAGAATGATACTAAAAATCTTACTTGTTATCATTGGTGTTTTCTTAGGACTGGTAGTCAGTGGTTTCTGCCAGTCCGCTAAAGCAAGAGATACGATTACAATGACGTTAGAAGATTATGAACACATGGGAGAAATATTACACAGTCTGCCGATAAGAGAACGGCACAAAAGCCTTAAAGGGAAAGACGTGGCGTTATACAGATGTCCTAAATGTAAAAGCTATGTAGCGGAATGGACAGAAGTTTGTGAGTGTGGAAATCGGCTAGACTGGGGAGAAAGTGAGGACTTACATGTTAATAAGAATTAGTGAGACAATGGCTATAAATACACAACAGGTTATTAGAATCTATGTCAAAAAAGTATTTGACGGATACGAAGTTATAGGAGAAACACTAGATCATCTATATACTATTAAAAAATGTACAACAAGAGCAAAAGCAGGAGAGACACTGGAAAAAATACTCAGTCAGTACGACAGAGGACAAAGGGTTATCGAATTATAAAGGAGCGTTATAAATGAACGGTAAAGAATATCAAGTAAAGGCAATGCGAACTAATGACGGATTAGGAATAGAAAGAATAATGAATATGGCTGATAATTTAGAACAGGGAGTAGAGGACAACGTACCAGACGCAGGGATTGACTTGGGTGGAATTATTAACGGCTTATTCGGATTATCTGGAGAAGTTGGAGAACTTACTGACATGGTCAAAAAATGGATATTCCATGAAAGTAGTTTTGACGAGGAACACGCAAAAAAAGAACTTGGGGATGTAATGTGGTATGTTGCTATGATTTGTGAATCATTTAATTGGTCGTTGGATGAAATTATGCAAATGAACATTGAAAAATTAGAGAAACGTTATCCAGATGGATTTGACGTTATCAAAGCAAATAACAGAAGTCCAGAAGATGTATAAAGTGGGGGCATTATTATGAGAGGGAAAGATAATCCGTGCTATGGGTGTACAGAAGCCACAGGAAGAGCTTATAATTGCCATACCCTATGTGACGGCTATAAACAGTTTCAAGACGATTGCAAGGAAGAGAAGAACGTTATCAAAAGGAAAAATCCTTATTATAAGTCGTTATCAAAAGAAAAATTTATGAAACGGAATGCTTTGAACAGGAACAGGAGGGGAAGAAAATGACAGGGTTATCAATAGACGTTATCAAAAATCAGATACGATTATCAAAAATGTTTGTAGGAAGTGAAGCGGTATCAACTAAGGCATTGAAAGAACTTCTTGAGTACAAAGAAACAGGATTGACACCGCAGGACATAAAAGAAATGGACAATATGTATTTAGAAAAGTGCCAACAGGTTAATAAATTGACGTGTACTTGCGAAATGTATGAAAGGATGGCTAAAAAGTGAGCAATATATTATTTATAGTGATATATGGTATTGCAGAAACATCACTTGGACTATGTGGAGCAACAACGGCTATATATTTATTAATTTTTTGTGTTGATCTGGTAGTAAATCGTACATTACAGGAATTTAAAAATGATAAAAATATACAAAAAGTTTTAAAAATTGCAATGTTATCATCTTATGTATGTGTGTTATCAACTATATTTTGTGCGATAATTGCAGGATTTAAAGGAGTTTAAAATGAAAAAGCAAGATTTATATGCCTTATGTACATTAATACCGCCTATGGACGATTACAGCGGTCACAACATGTATCTATGCGGTAAACGTGACGGATTCAACGAGTGTGTGCAGATGTTAAAAGAAAATCTTGAAAGCATCAGCGAGGAGCAGGGACATGAATCGTGATCAGTTCCAAAAGTGGATAGACGAACACGGAACAGGGCAGAGAGAAAACAAGAGCTGCAACGGTATAGACTGGGTACTTGTTACCATGAAAGATACATGGATAGCTTTATTTGAGTACGTGAATAGCTCATATATCCCTTATATCCAGTGCAAGGATAAAGAACACGCATTAAGTTATATAAATGTCTTAAAACGTCCGTCAGTGCCTTTTGACGTGATATAAAAAAGAGCCGTAGGTTAATTCCTACGGCTTATTCTATGCGTTCAAATACAATTTTTTTAATGATTCATTCTCCGGGGTGGGTGGTGTATATTATGCAGGTATTACAAGACTGTCACGATCAGCCTTGACAAGTCTGTTCTTATTAAGCCTATCTTTCCACTGTTCAACAAGTGATTCATGGAGCTTTAAGGCTTCTTGCTTGCTGCAGGTTGTATAAGAATCAATTTCTTCGAAATCATCCATATACATTACAACAGTTTGGTATTCGTGTAATACTTCCACATAAACTGTGGAAATAATACACTCTGTTTGATGTAACCAAAATTTGTGTCTTGCGATTGTTTTATTCATTTTCAATCCCTCCTAAAATCTTTTTACAAGCTTCTACATACCCATCTGGAAGTGTTTCGGTGTTCATCTTTCCACCGCTTGCTCTCCATTCAAGATACTTTTTGACTTCTTCTTTTTCTTCTTCCAGTTCGTAAATAAATTCTTCGTAAGAAACGAAGTCCTCATTTTCGACTAACTTTTCAATTTCTTTTCTTAAATATTTCATATTTCAAACTCCTTTTTAAATGCTTTTCGTTTATCTTTAACTAGAGTATAAATGATTTTAGTTTAAATGTCAATAGTAAAAATAAACTTTTTTCGTTTGACATATGGCATATTTTAAACTATAATGATTTAAAAATAGAAAAGAGGTGTGATTGATGGAGTACAACATAAATTTTACTTATGAAGACAATAAACAACTAAAAGAAATCTACAAAGAACTACTAAAAAGAAACGGCATGACAATGACAGAAGCTTCACAGCTTTTAGGATTGTCAACACCACAGCAGCTAAACAACAAATTTAATAATAAAAAAGTATCCCTAAGCGATCTAAAAGATTTTTTAGGGATAATGGGATATGATTACGAGATAGTAATAAAAAAGAGATCTGGAAGCCTGTGAGTTCTTCCAGATCTCTTTTACTATGCAATTCTTGAAACATTGGAAGTCTTTACTTTTTCGCTTCCATATTTTCTTTGAATGTCCTCGAAAGACATTTTCTTTTTATGCCACTTTCCAGATGGTTCTGTTGAGAAGTGCCACTTTTTGCGATTCTTAGACCATTTAAAGCCTAATTTTTTTAACTCTTCTCTATAAGTAAATGTATTTCCGTCTACCCAAACCCAAGAGCCTACCACTTCGATATTGATACCATCGAAAGAAACAATATTATTGATAACATTTCTTAAGGCTTCGTCTGCCTTATAATCAAATGTATTTTTCTTTTCTTCTTCCGGTGTCTGTCCTGCCTTGAACATGTCAAACAGTTTCTTGTATTCGGCTGTAATCTCTTGACATGTAACAACGTCTCCACCGTTGTCCGGGTGGTTGGCTACCATTAATTTTTTGTATTCTTTTCTGAGTTCCTGTAAGTTTTTGGCTGTAAAATATTTCATTTCTTATCTCCTTTTCTTTCTTTGACTGATCTCCTTTAACTGTCTTTATTATACATAAAATCTATGTATATGTCAATGGAAAAGTGCATAAAATTTATGTATAAAATTCTTGAAGTAAAATTATGAGTATGATATAATAATTAAAAAGGAGGGAAAAGAATGTTAAAATACAAATTAGATGTGCAGGAAGAATTAAAGAAAAAAGGGTATACTTCTTATATAATAAGAAAAAACAAGTATTTAAGCGAGGGAACACTTGCAAAGATAAAGCGAGGCGAACCAATAAACATGAAAAGTCTCAATGCTATTTGTTGTATGCTTAGAAAAAATGTAGATGATGTGATTGATATAGAAATAACAGATGATGAAAAAATAAAATATTTTATCTAAAAAGTGTTGACTTATGCATAAACATTATGCACAATAAAGACAGTTAAAGGAGACACAAGAGAAGCAAGAGAGAAAGCCGAAAAAGAAATGTTCGGGAAATTTTTAGAAGAGCGCAAAGAGTATGTAAAGGATAAGAAAAACTGAAAGACGGTAAAAGAATCAAATAAAAAGAGTGTAAACAAAGGCACTTTCTACTATGGTATAATTATATTAGATAATAACCATAGTCGGGAGGTGTCTTTTTTGATTAATAACAAACTAAAGAATTGCTGTAACGATTGCGTGTACTGCGAGATCGTGACGGAGACAAAGAGAAGAGCTATCCCAGAGAACAAAACAGAAGTGGTACTGGTAAACATAAAGTGTAGTCATATGTGTGTATGCAGTAAGTACAAGAAAGAGGTGCAGAATGGAAGATAAAAGCCTGTGCTGTGCAGGATGCAAGAACACACTATCTGACAGAGGGATTATGTACTGCACTAAGGATAACGGCAAGAGACTGATAAGAGACAGATACTTGACTGTATGTGATGATTACAAGACAGCAGGACCGACAACAAAGGTGTATGCAAACGAAAGGACGTGAGACAATGGGAGCAGGTGGCAGACCGCCTAAATATAAAAGTGTAAAAGAAATGCAGAAGAAGATAGACGAATACTTTGAAAGCTGTGAGGGAAAACCATTAGTCATTAATGGGGAACAGCAGTACAACAAACAAGGGTATCCAATTATCTTAGACAGAAAGCATCCTACGATAACAGGATTAGCACTTGCATTAGGATTTAGCGGCAGAAGTGATCTGCTGTATTATCAAAAACATAAAAAAGACAGTGATAAGTTTTACGACACCATCACGCGTGCGAAGAGCAGAGTTGAAGAACAAATGGAAGAAAGTTTGTTTCATAAGGACAGCTCGAACGGTGCACAATTTGCACTGAGAAATAATTTTAAAGACTGGGATGCAGACAAGAAGCAGGAAGAGAATAAGACAGAGGGAATTACAATAGTAAATAATATTCCTAGAGAGTAAGGAGCGGTTGCATGGTTAATTTGACGGATGTGATCGCCCCATCTTTTTATGCTGTACATTGGGATATACAAGACGGAAAACATACATATTACGACTTATATGGCGGTCGTGGCTCGACTAAATCGTCTTTTGTTAGTGTAGAGATTGTATTGGGTATTATGCAGGGTGCAACAACAGGAGAATACAGCAATGCGGCAGTGTTTCGAAAGGTTGGTAATACCCTAAGGGACAGTGTGTATGAACAGATAGAATGGGCTATAGATGCCTTAGGTGTTAGCGATCTGTGGGAATCTTCTAAGAGTCCGCTACAACATATATATAAGCCGACTGGGCAGAAGATAATCTATAGAGGACTGGACAAGGCAAAGAAAACGAAGTCTATCAAGGTCGCAAAGGGATATATCAAATACCTGTGGTTTGAGGAACTAGATGAGTTTGCAGGCATTGAAGAGATCAGAACTGTACAACAATCTGTATTGCGTGGTGGTTCTAAGTTCGTAGTGTTTAAGACGTTCAACCCACCAATCTCTGTTAATAACTGGGCAAATAAGTATGTAGCAGAAGCAAGAGAGGATAGCTTTAGACATAAGAGTGACTACACAACAGTTCCTGTAGAATGGCTAGGGAAGCAGTTCATAACCGATGCAGAATATCTGAAAGAGACAAACGAACGAGCATACAAGCATGAGTATCTTGGAATCCCTGTAGGACTTGGAACAAACATTTTCGAACTTCTGGAAATCCGCACGATCACGGACGAAGAGATATCAAGACAGGAAAAAATATATCAAGGGCAGGACTGGGGATACTATCCAGACCCGAAAGCTTTTGTCAGATGTGCATATATGCCTGCATCACAAAAAATCTTGTGCATAGACGAGTTGGGCGGTCAAAAAATCCGCAACACCGCAATGTCACAGATGATTATAGATAAAGGCTACAACGATTATGCAATATCCTGTGGAGCTGACGAGATAGAAAGCATTTTAGACTTTAGAGATGCAGGACTTGTGGCAAACAAAACGAATGTATATCCGGGTAGTCGTAAGTATAGTTATGAGTGGCTACAGTGTAGGACCTTAGTCATAGACCCTGCGAGAACTCCACGGCTGTATGAAGAGGTAATAAGCTACGAGCATGAAGTAGATGAAAACGGAGAAATCAAGGCAGATTATCCAGACGGCAACGACCATTTTATTGATGCACTCAGATATGCAACGAGTCCAATGAGTATGAGACGTGGCGAGAGTGCATAAAGGAGACAAAAACAATGATGATAAATCTAAAAGATGTAACTTGTATACAAATTGGAAATGTAATGTTAGGCATCGAGAATATAGAAAAAATATCTATCCATGATGGTGGGGTTTGGCTTACTATTAATGGAGATTTGATACAAGGAGATATAGAAACAAAAATCGGAAACGTTAAACTGATAGCGGTGGAATAGATGGGTATATTTAGCAGAATGAAAGAGATATTAAGTGCCCTTTTTAGACAAAGGGCAAGAGAAGAATTTAAGATAGACACTGCGACTAGTCCAGAGATGCAGAGAGTTATAGAAAAATGTGCGTACATCTATAAGGGCAGTCCGTACTGGTTAGACAAAGACGAACATATCAAGACTATCAACTTTGCAAAAGCGGTGTGTTCGGAGACAGCACGCCTTGCTACACTTGCAATAGGCGTAGAGATAGATGGTAGTGCAAGAGCTAATTGGTTGCAGGAGCAGATAGACAAAGAACTGGAACAGGTACGGCATCACGTAGAATATGGCTGTGCATACGGTACAGTTGTATTAAAGCCTAACGGCTCAAGTGTGGACTTGATCACGCCAGAAAACTTTATTGTAACAGACGAAAGCAATGGAGAGATTCAAGGCATCGTGTTTGTGCACCGTGAAATTTCCAGTGATGGCAGGACATACTACACAAAACTAGAATATCATAGGTACATCGAGGACGTGTATCAGATTACAAATCGTTGCTATGCTTCTAAGGATGCCAACGACACAGGAAAGCCAATTGACATAGACGAGACACCTTGGAGGGGAGAACTGGAAAATGTAGGACTTACAAACCTAAACGGACAACGTCTGTATGCAGTTCTTAGGACACCGCAGGCGAACAATGTAGACTTGCATTGTAGTTTAGGATTGCCTATCTTTTATGAGGCAATAGAAGAGCTAAAAGATTTAGACACTGCATACAGTAGGAACGCAACAGAGATATTCGACAGCCGAAGAATGTTGTTACTAGACTCCGACAAGTTGTTAGAGACTGGTACAAGGGTAAACAATACGCAAGATGGATTCGAGAGAAGCAAGAAGCGGTTAAGACTTCCAGAGTACGTCAAGAATGTAAATAGCTCAGACATTAAAGGATTCTATCAAGAGGTAAACCCAAGTCTCAACACGGATACACGATTGACAGGAATCAATGCTTTGTTAAGCCAGATCGGCTATAAATGCGGATTCTCTAACGGATACTTTGTATTTAACGAAACAACAGGCATCCAGACAGCAACAGGAGTTGAAGCAGAGCAACAGAGGACGATACAATTTGTTAAGGACGTAAGAGACAAATTACAAGCCTGCATGGATGATCTGATTGCAGCACTTAATATATTCGCTGATCTGTATCAATTAGCACCAAGAGGACCGTATGAAACCGTGTATGACTTTGGAGACATTACATACAACGAAGATGAAGATAGAGCGAGATGGTACAGCTATGTTACTTCAAACAAGATTCCATTCTGGTACTATCTAGTTAAATTTGAGGGATTCAGTGAAGAAGAAGCAAAAGCACTTGAAGAAGAAGCACAACCGAAAGAGCCAGACTTATTCGGTGCAAGCGGAGAGGAGTGAAAGCATGGGAAAGTACAGGATTGAAAAATACCTTGAATACCTTAATGGCGAAGATGTAAAACTGCCCGAACCATTTACAAAACAAGAAAAACTGTTGTACAACATCTGCAAAAAGGGAGTTACAGGCAGTACAGAAACAGACAAAACATTAACGCAAGAGGGCAAGCCTGCGGATGCGGCAGTAGTTGGAAAGATGCTAGATGCGGCACTAATGGTAAAAAACCCAGAAGAATAGGCAGGTGGGATTATGTTAACACCTACCTATCTCTGGTATGTGCCAGAAAAGGCAGAGAAGCAAGCAGAAGAACTACATAACAAGATAGTATCTGTCATTATAGAGCGAATGATGATAAGGCTAGGACGTGGGGAAGATTACCTTTTTACTCCTATTGACAAGTGGCAGATGGATGTATTGCAGGATGCAGGGTATATCTTGCAAGCGGTACAGAAAGAGATTGCACAAACGACAAAGATAAGTATTGCAGAGATAGCACGCACTATGAAAGAAGCAGGAATCAAGGCTCTTGAATGGGATGATACAATCTACAAGAAAGCAGGTCTTGAACCAACACCACTCGGGGAAAGTCCTTATCTACAGAGACTGTTGCAAAGGAATTATGAAAAGACCAAGGGAGAGATGTATAACTTTACTGGCACGATGCCGAACGCCTGTCATGATAATTACATTAAGGCAGTGGATAAAGCATATACACAGACTGCAAGCGGTACGACAGGGTACACACAAGCGGTTAAAGAAGCTGTAAACGACATAATAAACAGCGGTGCAGACGTAACCTACCCTAGCGGACACAGAGACAGCATAGAAACAGCAACTACAAGAGCGGTTCGCACTGGTGTAAGTCAGATGGCAGGAGAGATCACGGATGCACGCATGGACGAGATGAACTGGGATATAATTCTCACGTCTGCACATTTAGGAGCAAGAATTGGAGACGGTGGAGACAACTTAACCAATCATTACTGGTGGCAAGGCAAGTTTTACAGCAAAAGCGGTAATAACCCAAGATTTCCGCCTTTTTCGGTCTGCGGTATGGGAAACGTGCAGGGAATCCATGGGGCAAACTGCCGACACTCCCACGGCCCGGGGGATGGAATAAACAATCCGTTCGAGGACTACGACAGCGAAGAGAATCGCAAAGAATATGAAAAACGGAAACGACAGAGAGAGCTTGAAAGACGTATCAGAAAGACGAAACGACAGTTAATCGGCATGAAAACGGCTGTGGATAATGCAAAGGACGAAGCCTTAAAGCACGATCTTGACATGGAGTATCAAAAAAAGGCGGCACTATTGCAGAAGCAGAACAAAGCCTACAATGATTACTGCAAAGAGAACAATCTTAAGAAGCAGAACGAACGACTAAACACGGCAGACTGGAACAGGAGTCAAGCATCCTCAGCACGAGGTGCAGCGACACGATACAACAATGCACGAGGTAAATAATGGATACTATAAACAAAATTATGGTAGCCTGTGGGTGGATTATAACAATTGGTAGTGCGATAGGAGTCTTATATACTGCCTATAAGCATTACAAGAAGCCTACGGACGATATGAAACATCGAATAGATCATATAGAGACAGATATTAAAGAAATTAAACAAAAGCTAAATAGTGACTACAGTGCTATTAATAATCAACGTGATGATATGAACCTAGTCATGAAAAGCATGTTTAATTTGATTGAGAACAAGATCACAGGAAACAACATCGAGGGTCTAAAAAAAACCAGAGACGATCTGATAAATGCGTTGACAACACACGACAAACAGTGAGGTGTTTGCTTTTGAAAGTATATGATTTTACCGTACCCGAACTAAATATGTTCCGTACGTATTGCAACTTCACAGATGTTGAAAGAACATTGTTCGAGTATCGGGCAAAGAATATACCACTAGAGAAATGTGCAGAATTTATGAACGTAAGTCTGTCTACAGCAAAGAGAATCAGCAGGAGAGTTAATAACAAGATTATTAGAGTATGTTAAGGAGAATAAATAATGAATTTTAAAGAAGCATTTAAAGCAATGAAAGCAGGAGATAAAGTAAAACTTCCATCATGGGGTGGTTTCTGGTTCTGGGATGCTAAAAAAGAAACTGTTATGATGCAATGCAGGCCGAAAGATACTGATAAAGGGCAGGGAGATTTATTGGACATTAGAGAAACACAGAGAGTTGAGTACACACTTTCTAATATCTTATCCAATGAATGGGTAATTGCAGACGAAAAGAACTGTCCTGTGCTTGGTGGAGAAGCTACATTTAGTTTCGGGGATGCTATAAAGTATATGAAACGTGGTTTAAGGGTTGCAAGAAAAGGATGGAACGGAAAAGGAATGTATGTATTTTGTGGCTTCGATTTTGCGTTTGGAACAAAAGCAGACTTATCAGAGTTCAATCCTACAGAAGAGCCAGAATGTACAGAAGAAAATAAAGTATATGTATATGATTGCCTAGTTCTAAGAACCGCTGATAAAAAGTTACAGCCTGGGTGGTTAGCATCACAGGCCGATATGTTAGCAGAAGATTGGATGTTTATTGATTAAAAAAGAGGGTATTGAAAAGGCAAAAATCCATGATACAATATAAATTTAACAAGTAATAAGTTGTTAAATAAATAATTATAAGATTTCCTTTTTAGTTTTAAATGATAGTTGCTTGTTTCGGAGATACTTTTTTCATGTTATAACACTTTAATCCTTTTTTTATTTTTGTTTATGCAATATAGTACGGTGGATTCCTAATGGAGTCCGTGGAAGTATAACTCAGTTGGTCAGAGTAGTCGGCTCATAACCGACCTGTCACAGGTTCGAGTCCTGTTGCTTCCATTCGCTCACAATATCGTGAGCGTGAGAAATACATTTTGATTTCCCCAAATGTTGGTTTAATTTTTATTTTTCAACGACACCTTTTTTCATCAATTGGTGTTCCTCAATCTTATCCTTATTTTCAAGCACCATGGCCCCTATCATGGTGCTAATTTTTTAATTTAATATGATACTTTTGTGAGACTTTAACGACCTGTTAGAGTCTCTTTTTTAATGCGATAATTTACACATAAAAGGGAGGTGGAAGAGTGAACGGATATAACTATAATCCTTATGCACCAATGTATCAGCAGGATACAATGCAGTTGCAGGATAGGCTAAATCAGTTACAGCAAATGCAACAGCAGTACAATAAACCAATGCCAGAGACACAAGTTCCAACACAGAATGTTAATTGGATACAAGTTGCAGGCATAGAGGGAGCAAAGAACCAGATCGTACAGCCAGGGGCTACAGCATGGATGATGGATAACAACGCACCTTTCTTTTATGTAAAGAGTGTAGATGGAATGGGCAGTGCAACTTTTAAGGTATTTAGATTCGAGGAGATACCGCCAGAAGCCACGCAGAACGCCCAAAAACAAAATGTAAACTATGATAATAGATATGTTACAAGAACAGAGTTTGAAGAACTTCTAGCAAAGCTAGGAGAGCAACCAGAGAAAGGAGAGTTAAGCAATGAGTAATCCTTTAATGAACATGATAGGCGGTATGATGGGAAACAACAATCCTATGCAGATGGTACAGCAGGTAATGGGCATGGTAAGAGGGTCTAACAATCCGCAGTCTATGGTTGAGAGCATGGCACAGACAAACCCTGCGATCAAGCAGGCAATGGAAATGTGCAAGGGAAAGAACCCACAAGAAGTGTTTAATAGCCTATGCCAACAGCAGGGCATGAATCCACAGGATATTGTGGACAAAGTGAACAAATAGATATTAAGCGGTGCACAGCTTGGTAAATAAATTTATGGAGGACAACAACAATGAATGAAGCAATGGGACTCACTGCGGCAGATGTAGCGGCAGTGACAAGAAATGACGGATATGATAACGGCTTCGGCAACGGTGGTTGGTGGATTTGGATTATCTTAATTGCTTTCCTTTTCTGTGGTAACGGATGGGGAAGAAATAACGATACCGCAACGACCGCAGGCGAAAATGCTTTCTTATCCGATGAGTTTGTTAAGAGAGATATTTTCAATACAAACCAGAACGTATCTAATACAGCTTGTCAGACACAGAGAGACGTATTAGAAAGCAGATACACAACACAGTTAGGATTACAGCAGATGCAGGCACAACAGCAGGCTTGTTGCTGTGAAACACAGAAAGAAGTGTTACAGAACCGCTATGATGCGGCTTTAATGGCCCAGAATATGCAGGCACAGATGGCACAGTGTTGCTGTGATATTAAGGAAACAATCCTCGCAGACGGACAGGCTACACGCCAGTTGATGCAGGACAACACAATCCAGAATCTTAGAGATAAACTTGCGGACAGAGATAGAGACTTACAGTTATCTAACTTCCAGATTTCGCAGGTATCACAGACTAAGAACATTGTGGATGCTGTTAGACCATTCCCAACACCTGCATACATTACAGCAAGTCCTTATGTATCCTATAATGGGTATGCATACGGTGGTTGCAACTGCGGAAGTGTAAATGTGTAAATAAATCAAGCTTGTTGGAAGAATCCATATCTACTAAGTAGACTAGCAATATATTGACGATAGGGTGTCGGGTTCGGCATCCTATTTTTGTTTAGGAGGGAAAATTATGTTAAATGCGGTAAATGTAGCACAGCAGGATGTAAACAGTGGTGCAAACGTACTATTTGCGAATACACGATATAGTAGCAGACGTTGTACTTGTAATTATGGGTGGCTGAATCATGTAGAGGGGTCTGGTCTGTTTACGTTAACGAATAGATCAAACTGTCCTATGACTGTAGAGGTAGAATTTAACGGAAATGTATCCGCTAATGCAGCAGGAGCAACGGAACTTGCTGTAGAGCTTAACGGAGAAGCTATTGGTGGAACAGAAATGGACTATACAGTAGTTACAGCGAACACATTTCAGAACGTGGGAGCAACAACGGTTGTAACTGTACCATCTTGCGGTAGCTTAATCGTAAGCATCGGAAATGTAGGAACAACAGCGGCAATAGTAAAAGATGCGAATATTATTATAAAGCGTATCTCTTAAGGAGGTGCGATCATGATTGAATTTACAAACAATCTTGAAGTAACAAAAACAGAAGATATCTTTGACGAGATCAACAAAAGATATGTAGCGGCTATGATGATACACGGTCAAATGGCAGACTATTTCAACTTCTTAGGTTTGAAAGGCTACAAAAGATTACATGAATACCAGTTTCTTACAGAAAGCTTGGAGAGACGTGAAGTATGCAGGTATTTTGTAGATCATCACGGCAAGCTTTTAAAAGATTCTTTTAGCGGTACTATAAAAGTGATTCCCGACTCTTGGTATACAGCCAGTAGACTAAGTATCGGAAAATCTACAAAGCAGAAAGCCGTAGAGGATGGCTTTATAGAGTATCACAACTGGGAGAAAGAGACAAAAGAAGCCTATGAGAAGTACGCACAGCAACTTAGAACGAACGGAAACGTATCGGATGCACTATTTGTAGAATGTCTGGTAAAAGACGTATCTAAAGAGTTAGAAACGGTTGAAAAGATGGTTACTGATCTAATCTCTGTAGGATACGACATGGTGTATATTACAGAGACACAGGAATGCATTCATGAGAAATACAAAAAGAAGCTTAAGGGGGTCAAATTATGAGTGAAATCAAACATGTTCTGGAAGAACAGCTAGAAAGGGAAAAAAACTCAGCATTAAAACAGCTCACAACATCTAATCTTGATGCAATGTATAAGATTACAACAACATTATGCAATCTGGAAAAGATGGAGCATGGAGACATAGCGGAAACCGTCATGGATGCAGGAGAGAATCTTATTAAGAAGTACAGCAATGGCAAGTATGATAAAAATATAGATGCATTGTATGACAACTACTTAAGCGCTAAAATGGCATACAAAGAAAACGGAGATCAAGGACACCGTGATAAGCTTATGGAATCGGTCGGTAGATTGATGGTGGAAGTGTATGATATGCTTTCTTCTATGGTTATTGATTCCGACTTTATGGACGAGAGAAAAGAGATACAGCGACAGATAAAGAAACTTGCGGAAATGTAAAAAAAGAGGGTATTGAAACGGCATATTTTAGGGTTTACAATAAATATGTAGGAATTATGCAGATTTGCCACAGCCTCCTTGTAAGTACAGAGTTTTTTAAGCGTTTTTGGTTGCATGACAACAGGAAAAGAGTTCGAGACTCGAGTGGGGTTTAAGTCCCCACATTTCTTTTACCTTGACTTAGGTATATAAGTCTTAATCCATTACCGCAGACGAGCGGTATACAAATATCGTATAGGAGGATATACAATGCAGAATTACGAACAGATTTTAGCAGAATTAGGAATCGAAATCCCAGAAGAGAAAAAGGCAGAGCTAAAAAAAAGACATGCCGAAAATTATAAGACTGTAGCTGATTATAATAAACAGGTAGAGAAAAAAGATGAATACAAAACATCTTTAGACGATGTACAGACCAGATTAGCCGAATTAGAGAAAGAAGATGTTGACGGTCTTAAGACTAAGATTACAACATTAACACAGGAGCTTGCAGACGAAAAAGAAGCAAGAGCAAAAGAAGCTAAGCAGACAGAGTTAAGAGACAAGGTAAAAGATTTCTTATCTGATAAAAAATTTGTAAATGCAATTACAGAAGACTCTATCCGTTCCCAGATGATTCAGAAGTTAGAAGAAGAGAATGGGAAAAATGCAGAAGATGTATTTAAAGAACTTATTACTAAAGATGGGAAACCAATTGAGAACATCTTAGTTGACGAAAAGAAAGCACCAGCTCCTAATATTCCAAGCTTTACGACTAAGTTCAACAGCGGAGAGCAGAAAAAGGGAACACAGAAGTTAAGGGAAATGTCTTTAGACGACAGAATGAAGCTTAAGGCAGAGGACCCAGACTACTATGCAACCTTATTAAACGACAGATAGATAATACCGACTCACAATATGGAAGTGAGCCGCTAACCTAAAAATCCCTTAATAGTTGTAGGTAGATGGGACAAAGAAAAGTCCTTATCTATTCTTATTTAGGGGTAGAAAGGACTTTTTTTATGCCAAGAACAGGATCATTTGGTGGTTTTGATTTTGACCCAGAGGTTTTCGCTGAGTTTATGTCAGAAAACCCAACATGGAATGATGCGATTATTGCATCTGGTGTGTTAGCACAGGACAATACAATCATGGACTTAATCGGAGAAAAAGGAAACGTTGCAACAATTCCTTTTTATACACCGATTGATGAACAAGACTCACAGGCTTTGAACAACGATGGAGAAACAAACAATACACCTGTTGAAATCACAGGAAAGAAACAGACTTGTATGTTAATTCAGAGAATGAAAGCTTGGAAAGCAAAAGACTTTACAAAAGAGTTAACAGGTGCAGACCCTATGACTCATGTTGCAAACTCTGTTGCAGGATTTTATAAGCAAGTAAGAACACGTGACTTAATGACTACAGTTGATGCAGTTTTAAGCCTGTCTGGTATGGAAAACCATATTACAGACTTATCTTTAACTGGCGAGGGCACTGTAGGAGATGCAAACAAAATTGATGATACAACACTTATCTTTGCACAGCAGAAAGCTTTAGGAGATTCCGCTGACAAGATGGGATTACTTGTATTAAACTCTTACATCTACGCAAAATACAAAGCAATGGGACTTGTTGACTACAACAAATACACTATTGCTAACGCAGTAGAAAGAGAAGTAAATCTTCCTACAATCGGTGGATTTATCCCACTGGTAACAGACAGATTTACAGTTGATACAACAGGAACAAACCCAGTATACAAAACTTATATGCTTGGTACAGGTTCAGTATTGACTTGTGATAAGACAAACTATGAAAATCCTTATTATACAGACTATGACCCAGAAACATCTGCCGGTATTGAAAAACTGTATACAAAGCAGGGTTATGTATTACATCCTAACGGATTTTCTATTAATGCTAACAAGATTGCAAAAGAGTCTCCTACAAATGCAGAGTTAGGAACTAAAGGAAACTGGTCTTTAGCATTTAACCAGAAGAATATCCGCATGGGTGTTATTAAATCCAACGGATAAAAAGGAGTGTGATTTCATGGCGTACATTGACTATGAATATTACAAAAACCTTTTTGGAGAGAAAGCTATCCCAGAACAGGACTTTAACCGTCTTGTCTGGGATTCTTGCAAGAAGATAGATAATGCCACGACTGGTGTTGACAATGTGAAGAAACTTAAGATTGCTTTTCCAACAGATGAAGATGATGCAGAAGCAGTTAAAAGATGTGTTTGCGAACTTCTATCAATCACATATAAGATTGAACAGGCAGAAACGAGAGTTGAAGCATCACAGGGTTATATCACATTAGAAGATGGAACTGTGATGAGTAAGCAGGTAGCATCTAAGAGTGCAGGAAACGAGAGTATAAGCTATGTGACTTCCAGTAACACAGGCACGGCTACATTGATAGATAAGTGTCTAGCGGATAAGGAAGCACAAAAGCAACTATACGATGATAAGATAAGAGATTATCTGTCTGGCATCACTGATGCTAACGGAGTTAACTTGCTGTACATGGGAATATATCCAAGATAAAAAAACGGAGGGATACGATGTATAACGATACAATCACACTTTTTAATAGGTATGAAAGTAAATTGGGAGATACATGGTATCCCTCTATTTTGCATAATACGAACCTAAACATGGATAAAGCAAGCATCGTTGCAAAGTACGGTTCTGACTCACAGGACAATGCTGTATTAAACGTGCAGTATAGCCTAAAAAGCGGTCAAAAGATGGTAGGGAGTAAATTATGGCTACCGCCTAAAGAATGGTGTAAACAGACGAATGATAAGTTGTCAGAAGCACTTACGTTTAGTTCTAAGGCAAACGGTTTTGATTTCTTTATCGTTGGCGAATGGAAGAATGAAGAACCGATTGCAGAGGATGATTATATTGACGGATTCTATGAAGAAATGAAACTTAAGTATGATTATGTCTTTGCAATAACTGGAAGTGCCTTTTACGACATAATCCCGCACTTTGAGGTAATGGCTAAGTAGGTGGTTATATATGGCTAAAAAGAAATTAGGAAATGTTAATGTGAATACACAGAACATGAGAGCTAATATCAGTCTGGCGAGATTCGATGAACAAATACAAAGTGCTCAATATTGGTTAGATAGTCAAGTTATGACTGATATGGTTCCATATATGCCACATGAAACAGGTACATTCATTAACGTAACGAGAGCAAAAAGTGCTTCTCTTGCAGGTACTGGAATGGTGTGTGCAGGTACTGGACCGATGGGACGTTTCTTATACTATGGTAAAGGTATGGTTGACGAATTAACAGGGTCTCCGTGGGCGAGAAAAGGTGCTAAGAAAGTATTAGTCACTGAATTTGCAGGACATACAAATGCAAAAGTTGACTTAAGCTACCAGAATCCAAAAGCAACTCCAAAATGGTTTGAAACAGCAAAGAAGAATCACGGTAAAGCATGGGTTACTCATGTTAAAAAGCAGGCAGGAGGAAGTTGATGGCAGAAGAAAAGAAACTAGTCAAGTATGACATTGATGGTTTTGACGTGATCACAACAGCATTGCAAGAACTGGTAAATCAATTCCCAGAACTAAGAGAGGGAGACGAAATTGCATTTTCTACATTAGATGATGCAAGCGGAAAAGCAATGTTCCCAGTAAGCGGTGCAGTGATTGAATCAGAAAAAGAGAGTATCACTGGTCACGTCACACAGGTATGTCTGTATCCGTTTTGCGTGATATATCGTGCAAGCGGTACAAAACCAAATAGGAAAGCATACATTAAGGAGTGGTTGGATAACCTTGGTAAATGGCTGGAAAAGCAAACAATCACAATTAAAAACAACACATATAAACTAGAAGAATATCCAGTGCTGACAGGCAATCGAAAGTTTTTGACGATTGACAGACAAACACCTGCATATTTGGACAGTATAAACGAAAACAAGTCTGAGAATTGGGCTATCAATATTTCTGCCCGATATCAAAACGACTTTGATAGATAAATTAACTATTAACTGGTCTACGACAGGATGTAGATCACTGACCTTGAAAAGATAAAGGAGAATCATAATGGCAGTTACAACAGGTAAAATTGACCGTAAGTATATGGCTCATTTCTTAGATGCAGGCTCTTTGTGCGGTGGTAAAACACCATCCTATGAACGTCTTGGAAAAGACTTAGAAGAGTACAATGTCGAACTTAATCCCGATACAGAAACAAGTAAAAATATTATCGGAGAATCTACATTCAAACACAACGGATATGAGGTTTCCTCAGAAGCAGACCCTTATTATGCAGAAGCTGACAGTACATTAAGCCAGAAGTTGCAGGAGATCATTGATAATCGTTACAAAGACGATAATCTGAAAACTACCGCAGTAGAAGTACACCTATGGAAAGAAGCATCAAGCGGAGCTTATGAAGCATACGCAGAAGATTGTTATATTGTTCCAACATCCTACGGTGGAGACACAAGTGGTTACCAGATTCCATTTACAGTTAACTACGCAGGAAACCGCAGAAAAGGTACTTACAACGTAACATCCGGGACATTTTCAGAAAGTGCTACACAGGACTTAAAAGACAACAGCAAAGCAGTTTTATCATAACAAGGAGTGCAGGATATGGAAGAACTTAGACGAAAAGTCAAAACTGGGGCATTAAATGTAATTTTAACAAACGAAGATGATGAGGAAATCGGAAGATTCCCATTCAACCCAGTTGATTTAAATATCGTAAGAAGATACGAAGAAGTTGTTGCTAATTTGGAAAAGATGGAACTTCCAGAGGATGCTACAGAGCAGGATATCTTAGAACTGTCTGACAAATTAGAGGGGCAGATTGATTACTTGCTTAACTCTAAAGCTTCTAAGTCTGTATTTGCTATTTGCAATCCGCTAACTCTTACAGAAAGCGGAGATTTCTTCATCGAGAACATCATCGTGGAAATCGCAGATATTATTGAGCAGGTAACAGATCAGCGAATTAAGAAGAAACAGGCGAAGATCAAAAGAGCAACTTCTAAATATCATAAATAAATGGAAGTCTGGGAACTTCCAACATCCATAGTAGTTGGTGGCATTAAGTACGATATTCGTACAGATTTTCGAGCAATTTTGGATATATTAAAGACTTTTAATGATCCAGAGTTTGAGAACGATGAAAAGTGGATTGTTGCTCTTACCATTTTATACATTGATTTTGACGAAATGCCACCGCATGACTATGAAGAAGCAAGAGAAAAAGCCATCGAATTTATTGACATGGGTATAAAAGACGATGGGAAGAAAAAACCGCACACAATGGACTGGGAACAGGACGGTGCGGTTATTATTCCATCGGTTAATAGGGTCTTAGGAAGAGAAATCAGAGCTATGCAATATCTTCATTGGTGGACTTTTTTGGGAGCTTATATGGAAATCGGAGAATCCTTGTTTTCACAGATTCTTAATGTTCGCATAAAGAAAGCGAAAGGAAAGAAACTTGATGACTGGGAACGTGATTTCTACAAAGAGAATAAGAATCTTATTGATTTAGACGTTAAATACACCGAAGAAGAACAAGCAGAAAGAGACAGACTTAATGCACTTCTTAATGGACAGAAAGGGGTGTGATTAAATGGCTACACAAAAAGCAGACGGAAGTATATATATCAAAACAGAGATTGACACAACGGATGCTAAAGCAAGCGTAAAAGAGATCACATCCCTTTTAAAACGTCTGTCCCGACAGGTTGACAGCATCGGAAAATCCATTAAGGATGCAATAAAAGGCGGTATCAAAACCCCAGATACAAAGGGATTAGATACCGTAGAAGAGAAAGCAAAGTCTGTGGCAGATCAGATCGAAAAGACCGCACAGGCAGAAAAGAAGCTAGAAAGCATAGATATTAAATCTAATGCACTTGATACGTTAGATAAAGCGATAGAAACCACAGGACAGAAGCTTGCAGAGTTGGAAAAAGCACAGATGGATGTATTCAACAGAAATCAGAGTGCAACATCTTCTCCTGCGTTTCAAGCAATGGAGAGTGCCGCTTCTAAATTAGATCAGCAATATGAACAGTTGATTGCAAAAAAGAAGCAGTTGGAAACATCTACAACAGGAAAGACTGGACTGCCTAAGACTGGAAAGCTGACAGGTGGAACAGGTCTGGCAAGTGATGAAAGTGCTAACGCATTAGCTAAACTTAATGCAGAGATCACAGGCACAGAAACAAAGGTAGAACTGTTAAATAACAGCTTGGAGCAGACAGTACAGGCACAACAAAAGATAAGTGACAGCCCTATCAATACTACAGCTTATCAGATTCTTGAACAGACACTACAGCAGGTAGAAGCACAGTTTAATCAAGTGGCACAGACTCAGCAAGAGTTGTTTGCAAGAAATCAAAGTGTTACAAGTTCTCCTGCCTTTATGGCATTGGAGAGTGCGGCAGAGAAGTTAGGCAGGCAGTACGATTCACTGATCGCTAAGAAACGGCAGTTAGAAAGCGGTGGTGGGGCAGTACAAACACCTGCGATCAAGACAGCCCCTATGACTGGTGCATATTCTGCCACGGCATCTAGTGCAAGTCAAAAAGCTTTGGATGCCTTAAACAAAGAAATAACACAGACAGATGCAAAAGAAAAAGGACTTGTTAATACAAATAGCAAGCTTGGTTCATCGTTCAAGAATGTCAGTCAGTCAGCCGACAGTGCTAAGACTAAAACAGGCGGTATTTCATCTATTTTTAGCAGAATGGGTGGAGTAGTATCTGGACTTGGAAAACGTCTTGCAGGACTGGCACAGAACTTCACAAGCACTACAAACAGTGCTAACAATGCAAGATTTTCAATCGGTCGAATGGTTGGAATGAGTATCTTATATTCTACTGTTTTTGGTATGATTTCTAAAGTAAATAGTGGAATCATGACAGGTATAAATAACCTTGCTCAATATTCGTCTGCTACTAATGCTTCGATATCTTCTATGATGTCGGCATTAACACAGCTACAGAACAGTTTAGCAACAGCATTTGCACCAATACTGTCTGTAGTAGCACCTATATTAACGGCATTTATAAATATGCTGTCAAGAGCGATTACTTATGTAGGTATGTTCATAGCAGCACTGACAGGACAGAAATCTTTTACAAAAGCAAAAGCTGTACAAGAAGATTATGCTGCATCGTTGCAAAAGACTTCTAAGAGTTCTAATAGTGCAGCGAAGTCTACAAAGAAAAACGCAAATGCAACAAAAAAAGCAAATAAAGAGATGCAGACATATCTTTCTGGTCTGGACGAAATCAGACAGTATCAGAAAGAAAAAGACAATACACCTAGTTCAAACTCAACGCCATCAACAGGTGGCGGAGGTGGTGGCGGATACACGGGACCATCCATTGGAGATATGTTTGAGAAAGTTCCTATTGAATCTTCTATTGCAGACATTGCTAAGAAGATTAAGAACCTCATAAAGAAAGAGGACTGGGAGGGACTTGGGACTTACATTGCATCTGGCATCAATAAAGGATTGCAAAAAATCTATGATGCTATCAATTGGAATAATGTAGGTCCGAAGATTACATATTTTGTGAACGCATTTACACGGACATTCAATAGTCTTGTTGATCACATAGACTGGAATTTAATGGGACGTACTGTAGGTGCAGGTATTAATACAATTGTCAACACACTGAATCTGTTGATAGAGGGAATCAATTGGAAAAATCTTGGTTCAAAAATTGCAACAGGTATCAACGGCTTATTCAATGAAGTGAATTGGAATAATGTTGGGCGGTTGTTTGCGAATAAAATAAATGTTCCGTTTCAAATGTTAGAGGGAGCTGTAAATACTCTTAACTGGGCAAAAATAGGAACGTCAATAGGTGGATTTTTGAATGGTGCGATCAACCAGATAGATGTTAAGTCTATTGGTACAAGCTTATCTGGATTAGCATTAGGAATATTAACAACATTAGATAATGCACTTACTACAACAAACTGGTCACAGCTTGGCACAAAATTAGCAACATTATTAACATCTATTGATTGGGTTGGAATATTTGTTAGTGCAATATCTGTTGCAGGAAAAGCAATCACGGCATTAACACAGCTTGGTGTGTCTTTTATGGATAACTTGGCAAAAGGTATTACAAATGGGACACAGCAGTTTATTAGTAAGGGATTATCAGCATTGACGAGTTTTACTGCAAACTTAAGAAGAAATGCAGGAAAATTAGTAGATTCTGGTCTAAATCTTATGTTGAATCTTGCAAAAGGTATTGCTAATTCACTTCCAGACATAATCAAAAATGTTCCACAGATTGTTAGCAATATTGCAAATACAATCAATGACAATGCACCTAAAATATTGATGGCAGGCATACAACTTATTGGGATATTGATTAAAGGATTGATTCAAGCAATCCCTACTCTTATTGCGAGTATTCCACAAATTATAGTAGCTATGGTTAATGTATTTACAGCGTATAACTGGTTATCACTTGGTAAAAGTTTAATTACAGGTATTAAAAACGGTATTGTAGCTGCAAAAAGTACAGCAGTTGAAGCTATGACAAATACATATAATGGGTTGCTTAATGCGATAAAGAATTTGCCATCTAAACTTAAAGGACTTGGAGAGAATGGACTTAAGGAGATGGGGAACGGAATTACTGGAAAATTATCCGGATTAAAAACAACGGCAGGGAAAATATTGACCAATATCATAGAAGCGGTTAAAAATCTACCTAGAGAGTTGGCAAAAAAAGCGACATCTGCTATTAGGGATATGAAAACTACATTTAAAAATGTTGATTGGGGAAGTGTCGGTATGAATGTAGTAAAAGGTATAGCAAAAGGCGTTGGAGACTTTGCATGGATTCTTGTTGATAAAATGACAGGTCTTGCACAAAAGGCGTGGGAGGGTGTGAAAGATTTCTTTGGAATCCATTCTCCATCACGACTTATGAGAGATACAGTAGGTAAGATGATTCCTGCGGGTATCACAGTAGGTTTGGAAAAAGCTTTTCCAGATACGATTGATACATTACTAGATCAGTCAAAGCAGTTGGCGAATGTACCATTTACAGCACCGTATGTAGCAAGTGGAGCGGTAATACCTGCGAAAGCATCCGCAGTGATCGCACAAAAGCAACACAGTACAGATAGCAACAACAATGACGTACTTAATCTACTAGAACAGCTATTATCTGTTATGAAGTCCTTAGAATCAGACAACAGCGGTAACAACGGTGGAGATTATCACTTCACAGCACAGATTAACCGCAGGACGTTGTTTGATGAATTTATCGAAGAAGCAAAACTAAGACAAATGAGTAATGGTAGAAATCCATTCAGCCTTGCGTAGAAAGGAGTAAAAAATGGCACAGGATTATATAAAAATCAATAATAAAAAAGTCTGGCAACCAGATTCAGACACAGCTGTAGCATTTGAAACTACCTATACGCAAGGTAGCACAAGGGCACAGTCTGGTAAAGGAAAGTTTACCCCGATGTTCACAGTAGAGCGATTTACATACAGTGCATCGGATGTGCCAATGTCTAAGGTTACGGAAATATTAGAAATGGTGGCACGTGGTAAATCTTTTGATTTACATTATTTTTCTGTATTTTACGGAGAGTGGAGAACAGCAAAGTTTTATGTCGGACAGGTATCGGACATTAAGATAAAAACACTTAAAAATAACCATGAAAAAGTATCAAGTATATCTTTCAATATGCAGGGGGTTAACCCGATATGATAAATGTAAGTGATGAATTTAAACAGCTAATGACAGAACGACAAGATTTTAAATGCAATGCAGAAGTAACGCTTGCGAATGGAACTGTACTGCCATTAGGAGAAGATGATTTTTCAATAGATAACAATAGTCTGGTCGATGCGGCAGGTGCTAACACCATTCCTTTAGGTGTTGCACTCAGCCGTAATGTCCAGTTAGAAATCATGAATGGCGATGATCACTTATCCAATTATGACTTCTTTGGAGCAAAAATAAGACTGTATCTAACATTTGAATTATCAGAGACAACAGAAAAAATTGAATACGGTACATTTACAGTTACACAGCCAGAGGGCTACGGAAACGTTGTAACTATTGTCGGATACGATGATATGTACAAAGCTGATAAGGCATACAGCACAACATTGACGTTCCCTGCGACAGCAAAGAGCGTATTAATTGATAGTTGTGATACCTGCGGTATATTGATTGGAGACAGTAACTTTTTGCATAACGATTTCCAAATACCATCCATGCCATCAAGTGAGTATACACACCGACAAATTATAGGATTTATTGCAATGATTGCCTGCGGAAATGCAAGAATTGACCGCACAGGGCGATTACAGATAATGACCTATGATTTTAACTATGACAGCGGTAATGTTCATACTTTGACCGATTACAACACTCTGACGAATGATACAAACGATGTGCAGGTAACAGGCGTGCAAATGACAAAGACTGTCACTAAGACAACAACCGATGAAGATGGTAACGAAAATGAAGAAGATGTGGAAGAATTAGTCAAATACGGTTCAGATGGCTACGTTTTAGAAATAGAGAATCCGTTAGTTGCAGGTCATGAAGAAACATTAGTTTCTTGGATTTATGAAAGATTCAAGGATGTAACGTTTCGTGGATTTACGATGGATTATATTTCTTATCCAATTGCAGAGTTTGGAGACAAGATAAAGATTACAGACTGGCGAGGTAAAAGCTTCTATTCTGTATTAACAGATGTAAACTTTGTATTCTTTGGATATACAACACTTAAAAATAGTGCAGAATCTCCAATGAGAAATCAAAGCAATTACACGTCAAGTGAACAAAAAGCACTGATTCAAGGGAAAGAATTAGTTGAACGTGAAAAGACAAATCGTGAAAATGCGATTAAAAAACTGAACGAAACACTTAAAAGCGGTAGTGGATTGTATTCAACGGAAGAGAAGCAACCAGACGGTTCTAGTATTTATTACCTGCATGATAAGAGGTCGCTTGCTGAATCAAGAAATGTTATTAAGTTAACATCTGATGCAATCGGTTTTTCCACGGATGGCGGTAAAAATTATCCATATGGTTTTACAATCACAGGCGAAATGATAACAAGATTGCTTTATACAGAGGGAATCAATGCAGATTATATTAATACTGGTGCATTGACAGTCAAGGATAAATCTGGAAACATTATCTTCTATGCAGATATGGAGACTGGTACTGTAAAGATTTCTGGGGACAACGTCACGATTGGTGGCAAAACAGCACCAGAAGCAATTAGTGATGCTGTGAAAGAATCTAAGAACTACGCAGATGGTAAAGTATCAGATTTTGCAGAAACAGTTACAAAAAGTGTAGCGGACCTACAGAACCAGATAGACGGACAAATTGAGACGTTCTACTACGATTACGAACCAACATTAAAAAATATCCCTGCTTCTGACTGGACAACAGAAGATGATAAAAAGAAGCATGAGGGAGACTTATTTTATTGGAAATCTAAAGGATATGCCTACAGATTCTTCAAAGATGGCGACACATGGAAGTGGCAGTTAGTACAAGACACGGACGTTACAAAAGCATTAAGGACAGCATCTTTCGCACAGTCCACAGCAGACAGTAAATGTCGTGTATTTTTGACACAGCCTACACCACCTTATGATACTGGCGATATGTGGAATCAAGGACAGAACGGAGACATCCTTACTTGCGTTGTAGCAAGGGGAGAGGGTGCAAGTTATGTGGAAACCGACTGGCAGAAGCTTAATAAATACACAGATGATGAGACTGCTAACAAGGCACTGGAAGAAGCGAGAAAATCTCGTGCAATGATTATCAATCTGGACAACGATTATCAAGCAATCACGACAGATTATAAGGGAGAATATACATCATTTCCAGAGTGCCACACGACAGCACAGGTATTGTACGGTCATACCGACATATCAAACGACTGTACTTATAATGTGCAAAAGTCGGGTGGTGTTGTAGGCTCTTGGAATAGCTCAACACACACCTACACTGTAACAGCATTAACAACAGATGTTGGATGGGTGGATATTACAGCTAATTACCTTAATACTTATTCTGTCACGAAACGATTTGACATTGCTAAATTAAAAGGTGGTATCCCCGGAGAAACAGGTGCAAAGGGAGAAACTGGTGCCACGGGCCCACAGGGGGAAAAGGGAGCTACTGGTCCGCAAGGAAGTGCAGGAAGAACATACTTCATGGAAACATCGTCTAGCATCGTGAAAATGTCTGCGGACAACACAATCGTGCCGAACTACATTACATTATCTGGTTATTACCGTGACGGTACAGCAACAGCACGTACAGCATATGAGTGCCGATTCAAGATTGAGGAAACAACGGATGGAGATACATACACGACCGTTTATACTTCATCTGAGGATGAAACGGACATTACTCATGCACTGTACTCTGTATTGGCGAGTGATTCAAGCGGTGTTACTGCAAGCGGTTCAAGTGGTATCGGTATATCAAGAAATCTTACAGCATTGAGATGTACGATGTATGCCGCAGGTGGATTTTCACAGGTGTTGGATATTGAGACAATTCCAGTAGCTATTGATGTTGATGCACTGACTCACGAAGATATATTCAATCTGCTGACTAACGACGGAGCATGGCAAGGTATTTATCGTGGCTCTGACGGTAAGTTGTATATCAACTTTACTTATGCTAGAGGTGGAACATTAAATCTTGGTGGAAAAGCAAACACGTACGGTAATGGACAAATGCACGTTTATGATGCAAATGACAATGAAATTGTTGGCATAAACACGAAAGGGATAGTCGTAACGCATTATATATCAGGCATGGGAGAAAAGCCAATATCATATGTGTGTATAACACCAGACGTGTTCGGTGGTATATATTTATCTGAAAACAAGGATGGAACTGGTGCATGTGCGATTTTGTCCCCAGATGAGATTGTATTAAAAAATAACAGCAGTGGACCACTTACAGTACAAACAGACATAACAATGCATATGACGGATGAATCACTTTATCTTGGGTCGATAAGTGAATATAAATTTCATTTTGGAAAAGAAAGATCAAGTTTTTATCAGCCAGTTACTATTGGCGGAAGTTTGTCTGTTGCCGGAGAAAAAAACAGAATTATAGACACAGAAAATTACGATACAAGAAAGCAGTATTGCTACGAGACAGCAACTCCATATTTTGGAGACATCGGAACAGCACAAACTGATGAAACAGGAAAATGTTACATAGACATTGACGATATATTTGCAGAAACAGTAAACACAGGTGTTGAGTACCAAGTATTCTTGCAGAAAGAGGGCAAAGGCGACATATGGGTAGAAGAAAAGACTGACAGTTACTTTATCGTAAAAGGTACTGAAAATCTTAAGTTTTCATGGGAAATCAAAGCAATTCAGAGAGATTATGAGTTTGAACGACTTGAAAAATTCGACAACTCAGAGAAAGAAGAAGTAATTGACTACGAGAAAGAATACATGGAAGAAATCAACGATTTAATTAAAGAGCAGGAGGAAATATTAAATGAAACAGTTGAGTAGCTTTATGGTATTAAACATTGACGGTGGAGACAGAGTATCATACACATACAACAAGATTGACGATAGCACAGGAGAACCAATCAGCAGAAATAATAAGGGCAATTTTTATATAGTGGACGATGAACTCAAAGAGCATGTCAAAGCTATTAGAGACTTTATCAAGGATAACAAACTGAACGATTAAGGAGTAATATTATGGCAATTAATATACCTTTGGTGCATATCTCAGATTTAACAGAGAAAACAACTATCTCAGATTCAGACTACATGCTTACTGGTGGGAGTACTGCTAGTAAGGTTAAGTGGTCAACAATCGTGTCTTTGATTAAAACTAAATTAGGGATTGGAAATATAGAAAACAATATAAGTGAAATACAATCAGATATTTCTACGTTAAATTCTGACTTAAAAGATGCACTTGTAACTCAATATGCCGAATTGAATGGTACTGGAAACAACTATTTTTATGTTGATCGTAAACAAGGTTATCGCTTGAGTTCTGCGATATTGCATGTATATGATACTGGTTATATACGTGTTGAAGCAATATCTCAGGAAGTTAACAATGAGAATCGTTATGTGTTATGGACAAATAATAGTTATCCACAAAACAAAAAAATTGGCTGTGATCTTGTATGGATCAAAGAAAACTTCTGATTTCGATACGATTATAGTAGGAACATCTGTCTCAACAGTAAGTCAAACGGTATAAGTGCCGATTGTAGAAAGTATTGAAACATCAACTGATAGTGAATTAAGGAGGGTATATGAACGTAGATATGACGTTTTCCGTGTTGTCGGAAAATTTTAGCACAAAAATAAATACAATCATTACAGAAGTAAAAGAGGTGGATGCAAATGGCAAAGATAAATGATTTACCGCTGTTGTCTAATCCGACAGAAGATATGTATTGTCTGGTTGGGAAAGATGATTTAAAGAAAGTTCCATGGTCTGCGATTATGGGGCAGATTGGGTCCCCTTATGTTGCAACAGCAGTATCACAAATGACAGATAAGACAAGGGTGTATGTCTATTATGGAGAAGAAAGTGGCTATATAAAAGGTAATTGGTACTATTGGAACGCCAATACATCAGCTTGGACTTCTGGGAAAAAGTATAACAGCGAGGGTATAGTTACAGATGAAACACTTACAGTATCTGGAAAGGCTGCGGATTCGGCTACAGTTGGAAAGGAAATTGGTTCACTAAAGGAATCTTTAGGTAACAAGATCACAAAATTCTATGCATCGAATCAAGGCGAAACTCATATTACTGATTCCGATAATGGAAAGATTCAAGATATGATGATATATGGCAAATCATCACAGGATGGAACACCAACGCCAGAGAATCCAGTTGAGATTAAGAGCGTGGTGAATCCGAAGGTGAAGGTTTGTGGGAAGAACCTGTGGAATCCAATATCAGGAGGATTTATAAGTAACACTAATGGATCAATAACAGAAGCTCCAAAAGCAAGTGTCGCCGCAACAGATTTTATAAAAAAAAGTGGAAAAGATATTACTGTTGTAGCACGCAATTTTAGTTCGGCAATGGAAGACAGTTATGCATATAGAATTGGACTTTATGATGTTAGAAAAAAGTGGATAAAAAATATCATTCCTTCAGACGGAAACAAATATAGCATAAATACATTTAATGTAATAGGTACGGAATATATTAGAGTGTCAGCCCCGTCTGGTGTATACGATACAATTCAAATCGAAAAAGGTTCGGAAGCAACCTCTTACGAGCCATACACCGAGCAATCCGTCCGGCTCTCCTACACTCTCAACGCCATTCCAGTAACATCTGGTGGCAATGTAACGATTGACGGTCAACAGTATATTGCGGATTATGTGGATGCTGAGCGTGGGAAATTAGTTAGAATGGTTGATTCTTCTAAGTTAGATAATACACAATCTATTGTAAACAAAACCGAATGGTTGTTAGCAGAACCGCAGGAAATCGAATTAACACAGGAAGAAGTACAGACACTTAAAGCACTTGCAACATATTATCCAACTACAAACATATTTATCAATTCCGAACAACTTGACGGATATACAGTATTCAACTATCCAATAAGTATGGCTAATGGGTGGAATTATGTCAAAAAGCAACTTAACGATAACCGTGACTACATCTACGACATGGACACACAGAGCGCAGAAGCCTATGTCAACAGCGAATATGCAGTAGCATTAACAGAATTGGAGGTAATGTAAAATGTTATACAAAACACTATTAAAATTAAAAGAAAGAAATGGACTTACAGATGATCTTAAAAATAAGATTGATGTATTTTTTGCAGTTGGAAGAATTACGGAAGATCAGTATAATGAGTTGATGAATGTTGGTAAGGAAGAAACTGATCCTGAGGGTAAACTGATTAACTAAAGGAATCTTTAGTTAACCAAAAGAAGTTTTATCAAGTATAAAAAACCCCCTACAAACTGTAGGGGGAAAGTATAAAATTGAAGATTAAGTATGAAAAATCTTCAAATACATATTAACATATATTTCCACAAAATGAAAGGAGAAATCATGAATCTTAAATTACGTTTCAAGAATAAAGCAACATTAGTAGCATTGGCTTCTGCCTTAATTGCATTTATCTATCAGATTCTAGGAATCTTAGGTATCACAGCACCAATCGCACAGGATGAAGTATCACAGCTTGTAGGTATCATCCTTAATATCTTAGTGGCTGTCGGGGTATTGGTGGACCCAACAACAAAGGGAATCGGGGATAGCGAGCTTGCAAAAAACAAGACGGATATTGCTGAGGTAATCGAATATAAGGAGGACTAATATGGCACATACGGTAGACAAGCTTCTTACAGTAGCCAAAGGAGAAGTCGGATACTTAGAGAAGAAAAGCAAGAAGAATCTAAACAGTAAGACAAAAAACGCAGGTAGCAACAACTACACTAAGTACGGAGCATACTTTGGTATTAACGGACCAGATGCCTATTGGTGTGACATGTTCGTGGATTGGTGTATGGTGCAGGCATACGGCAGGGATGTAGCAAAAAATCTCTTACATGGATTTAGTGCATACACTCCAACATCAGCACAAAAATTCAAAAACAATGACCAGTGGCATAAAACACCACGGATTGGAGACCAGATTTTCTTCAAAAACTCTCAAAGAATCTGCCACACTGGGATTGTGTATGCAGTCACAGACGAGATGGTGTTCACGATCGAGGGCAACACCTCTAATGGAACAGCCGTTGTACCAAACGGTGGTGCTGTATGCAAGAAATCCTACGCAAAGAGTAACAGCCGTATCGCAGGATATGGACGACCTAAATATGATAACGTAAAAGTATCATACAGCGTTGTAAAAAAGAACTCTTCCAAGAATGCGATCAAGTGGTTACAGAAGAAGCTGAACGCAAATTGTACATATGCAAACGAACATCCATTAGCGGTTGACGGAATCTGGAAAGCAAAGACAACGCAAGCCTTGAAGAAATACTGGAAACAGTTAGGATGGAACACGTCTGGAACATATGCAGGAAAGAAAACTTGCACAGCTTTGAAAAAAAATCGAAAAAAGTAGTTGCAATGTCGAAAATGATATGATATTATAAACAACGTTGAAGCGAGAATGTTCCATTTTCGTTCCAACCAAAATTGAGAAAACATGAGTTTATGCGGTTTGAGAGCATTTTGACCCCTTGACTTTTAATCAAGTTGTCCGGGGTTCGAATCCCCGCACGCTCACTATTAGA